>Ga0315279_10000413_pt1 | contig 86822 bp, 74 predicted proteins | sample YL17G06_20_MG_FD_203694 | JGI IMG/M metagenome (GOLD analysis project Ga0315279, IMG submission 203694) | Sediment microbial communities from Yellowstone Lake, YNP, Wyoming, USA - YL17G06_20 | ecosystem: Environmental > Aquatic > Freshwater > Lake > Sediment | place: USA: Wyoming | collected...
TTGGGCAAGGCGCTGGGCGAAGCTGCCGCACAAGGGGCAAAGCTACGCAAGTACGCGATTGTAGCCAAGAGCAAGCTGGTGCAGCTGCACGAAACGATGAGCAAACTGCTGCCGCAGATCCGCTACTGGATTCGTACGGGCTACGTGGCCAGCGGCAAGATCATCAGCCTGCATATCCCGCAGCTCTACAGCATCGTGCGCGGCAAAGTGGGCAAATCGGTGGAGTTCGGGCTGAGCTGGGGCATCAGGCGACTGGCGGGTGGGTACCTGCTGGCCACGCTGGCCCAAGATCGCCGCGCGTTGCAGGACACGAAGTTCGCAGTGCGAGCAGTCAAGGACCACGTCGCGCTTTTTGGCAAAGCGCCGCTGGCATATGCCTACGATCGTGGTGGATACAGCGCGGAGAACGTCTCCGCCTTGAGGAAGTTGGGGGTCAAGGAGGTGGGACTGGCCCCCCGTGGACGTACACCGTGGTCGGTAAGCAGGCCGGTGCGCGACCGGCTGGTCAGAGAGAGGGCACTCGTGGAGGCGGGAATCGGCACCATCAAGGGTTCGAGGTACGGGTTCAATCGTCCGGCGGCTCGCTCGGATTCCATGATGGGAGCCTGTGGGCAGCGCGCAGTGTTGGGATTCAACACCAACAAGCTGGTCCGCGAACTGGCGGGGCGCAAAGAGATGAGGCTAAGCGGCTAACGGAATACGGGGCGCCCGGCCACCAGCCTGACAGAGTGCAAGCGGGACTCTGCAACAAGATACACGGCGCACCAAAGGGTGTGACATAGGTCGGCGGACCGTCAAACACCGAGCGGACGGGTGCCTGAATTACCCGACAAGCTGTAGATAGCCAATGACTATTCCAAGAAAGAGAAACCTTGGAACGTTAAGCATTATGCCGATGAGGAAGTAATGCAAAGCATCACTCGGCCCAAGAAGAAAAAAACATTGGGGAACTTGGATCAGGATTATGGAAATGACTAGGGCGATGAAGCTTAGTATCGCGGATTTTAAAATTGGATTCTTTGTTGGAATCTTATTAAAAAAACGAAGCAAGGAATAGCTGACGCAGCATCCGATAATCATACCAACAAGCAAAGAATCAACCCAAACCGTTTGAATATTCCAACTCCTTTTTGAAAAGGCAGCTCTATACTCCGCTGCGATGGGAAGCAGGGAAGTTGCGATGGTAGTTGCCCAGAATACTACTCCTCCCCCAATAGTTAGTTTGTACAGCTTCTTGTAGAACTCGAATGACTTCTGTCGCTTGCTTCGACCTGTGGCTCGGGTTTCCACGAAATGCCTCCTGTGATCCTTTGATTGTGCAAGTATGTCCATTCCGCCCCGCGGCGCGCAGACACGAAAGTGTCGTTCGGAGTGTCGTTTTTGGGGCGCGGGAGACCGATGCAGGCAGGAAGGCGACTACAACAGTCCCAGCTCGCGGCCGCGGGCGATGGCTTCCGTACGCCGCTTGACATCAAGCTTGTCGAAGATCCTCCGCTTGTGGCCCTTGATCGTGTCCAGGGCGAGGAAGAGGCGCTCGCCTATCTCCTGGTTGGAGAGCCCTTTCGCGAAGGCCGTCAGCAGCTTGCCCGCGTAGGCCGGCATGATTCCTCGGGCAGCCGCCACGGAGAGAAGCCTGGCCATCGGGGCTGCCTCAGATTGTCCGGGAGAAGCTGGCCGACAAAGGCGCAGGGATCAGCGATCCGAGCGGCAGGGGAAGTGAATCGTTCCGTTTTGCCGCTTCATAAATTCTGGGGTGTGTCTTATAATGGATCTGTGCCTGCGCCAATTTTGGCCACGAAACTATATGTCCCACCACTGCGACCTAAAATTGTCCTCCGTCCCCGCCTGATCGAGCAGCTGAACGAGGGTCTCTCTTCCCATCGCAAGCTGACGCTCATCTCTGGCTCCGCTGGCTTCAGTAAAACCACGCTGGTCAGCGAATGGATTGCTGATTCCGGCCGACCAACTGCTTGGCTATCGCTGGATGAAGGGGATAACGATCCAGCATGCTTCCTGACGTACCTCGTCGCTGCCTTGCAGACGATTGCACCGAATATTGGGGCAGGGGCGTTGGCTGTGCTCCAATCCCCTCAACCACCCTCCACCGAGTCGATTTTGACAACCCTGCTCAATGAAATCACCACCATCCCGGACACTTTCATCCTCGTCCTTGACGACTACCACGTGATAGACGCCAACCCGGTTAACCAGGCCCTCACCTTTCTGCTCGAGCACCTGCCGCCGCAGATTCATCTGGTCATCGCCACCCGTGAAGACCCGCCGCTGCCCCTGGCCCGCCTGCGCGCCCGAGGCCAACTCACCGAACTGCGCGCCGCCGACCTGCGTTTTACCCCCACCGAAGCCGCCGATTTTCTCAACCAGGTGATGGGCCTGAACCTCGCGGTGGAAGACATCGCCGCACTCGAAGCCCGCACCGAAGGCTGGATCGCCGGTCTGCAATTAGCTGCGCTTTCAATGCAGGGATGTCAAAACGCCGCCAGCTTCATCAAATCGTTCACCGGCAGCCACCATTTCGTGCTGGACTATTTGGTGGAAGAAGTCCTTCAACGGCAGTCTGAAAGCATCCAGACTTTTCTGCTGCGCACTTCAATCCTTGCCCGCCTGTGCGGCCCGCTGTGTGACGCTGTTTTGGGTTCTCCTTCTGCTTCCGGGCAGGAAACCCTGGAATATCTCGAACGCGCCAACCTGTTCATTGTCCCTTTGGATAACGAGCGGCGTTGGTACCGCTATCACCATCTCTTTGCCGAATTGCTGCGGCAGCGGTTGCACCAAAGCGCATCTGCAGGGAATGAAGACGGAGGCGTGGCCGAATACCATATCCGTGCCAGCCAGTGGTATGAAGACCATGGCCTGGAGATTGAAGCGTTTCAGCATGCGGCTGCGGGCAACGATATTGAGCGCGCCGAGCGGATAATTCAAGGAAAAGGCATCCCTTTGCACTTTCGCGGTGCGGTGGCCGCTATACTGGGCTGGCTGGCGTCGCTGCCGAAGACAGTACTGGACGCCAGGCCCTCGTTGTGCGTGAGGTATGCCACGTTGTCGCTGGTTGCCGGACAAACGACCGGCGTTGAAGAGAAACTACAAGCGGCTGAGGCAGCTTTAGCTGCCGCCCTGCAAGGCGCCGAGCCGGACAACAAGACCCGCGATCTGATTGGACAAATTGCCGCCTCCAGGGCCACGCTGGCGCTCACCCGCTATCAGCCAGAAGCCATGATCACCGAGGCGCGCCGTGCCCTGGAGTATCTGCCCCCCGACAGCCTGTTTTCCCGCATTAGAGCTATCTGGACGCTGGGGTTTGCCTACCAGGTCCAGGGGGACCGTGCCGCGGCCGGTCAGGCCTATACCGAAGCCATAGCTATCAGCCAGGCGTCCGGGAATATCCGTATGACTATAGTGGCTACAATCAGCTTGGGCGCAATACAGGAATTTGAAAATCACCTTTATCAGGCGGCCGAGACCTTTCGGAGTGGCCTGCAACTAGCAGGTGATCATCCGCAGCCGTTTGAAAACGAAGCGCATCTTGGTCTGGCCCGCATATTCTACGAATGGAACGACCTGGAGGCCGCTGAGCAGCACGGGCAACAGGGCTTGCAACTGGCGCGACAGTATGACCGCGTGATTGACAGATATATTCTCTCCGAGGTGTTTCTCGCCCGCCTGAAACTGGCCCGTGGCGATGTGGCCGGCGCGGCCGCTATATTAGCGGAGACCGTGCAGTCCGTGCGCCAGAATAACTTTGTGCATCGGATATCTGAGGTGGCTGCCGCACAAGTGCTTGTCCTGCTTCGACAGGGCGATCTGGCGGCGGCCGCTCAGTTGGCCAAGACCCACGAGCTCCCCATCAGCCAGGCCCGCGTGCTCCTCGCCCAGGGAGACCCGTCCGCGGCCCTGGCTTTGCTTTCGCCATTGCGCCAGCAGATGGAAGCAAAGGGTTGGCAGGATGAACGGCTCAGGGTGATGGTTCTACAGGCGGTCGCGCACCATGCGCACGGGCAAAGGGACAAGGCTGTGCAACTGCTGAGTGACGCGCTGTCTCTGGCAGAGCCGGGCGGCTTTATCCGTCTCTTTGTTGACGAAGGCGAGCCAATGCGAATGACGCTTTCTGATTTTCGATTGTCGATTGAAAAGCAACCGCGTGGCCAGGATCATAAACTGTTCGGTTACGTAGATAAACTCCTGGCTGCTTTTGCACAACCGGTGGCCTTGCCGCAATCGAAAATCGAAAATCCAAATTCCAGAATGCCTGAGCCATTGAGCCAACGCGAGTTGGAAGTACTGCAACTTGTTGCCCAGGGACTCTCGAATAGTGAGATTGGTGAGCGGCTTTTCCTCGCCCTGGACACGGTCAAAGGGCACAATCGCAATATCTATGGCAAACTACAGGTTCAAAGACGTACCGAAGCTATCGCCCGCGGCCGCGAGCTGGGCCTGTTGTAGCTGACCAAAAACAACACTCCGAACGACACTTTCGTGTCTTCGTGCCACGGGGCGCAATCGACATACTTGCTCTCATGAAAACCTATATGAAGAGGACTTTGTTGATCGTTGCAGCCGTCGCTGCAATCGCCGTCTCGGCAGGCGCACAGGCGCCCGGGGCGCAGGGCCCCAGTAGGCAGACCGCCGCGCTCGCTGCCGCCGGCGCTTCCGCCATCCAGGGAGAGCTGGGCGCGGCAATGGCGGTGATGTCCGGCGACCAGCTGGGCACGCTCACCGTCGGGGATCTCATCCGCCTTGGCGAGCGCATTTCCGTCGCCGAGCAGAACGCGCGTTATGTCGAGAAGGCACGCGCGGCATCCCAGATGTTCCCCGGGGTCGGGCAATTCATGACCGGGGATGCGGTCGGCGGATCGCTTTTCCTCGCCGGAGACATCGCGCTCATGACGGGGATGCTGATCGGCGCCTACGCCCTGCTGCCGTCGAACGTGCAGTTCTCCTCCCTGAACTATTTCAGCGACCCGATAGGGACGATCAGGTCGCGCTGGGAGAGCAACAGCATCAGCAATTACCTGCCGTCGGCCGCCGTCATGCTCGGCGGCATGATCGTGAACGCGGTGATCGGGCATTTCGCCGCCGATGATGCGGCTCGCCGGGCGCGGGAGAACATCGCCGCGGGGAAAGTCATCTTCACCCCGAATCTGGAGTTCCTCGGACGCGGCGTCGGTGCGGGGATGAGGATGCGGTTCTAGGAAGCCCCAGCTGCCCCGGAGCCAGCGGGAACTGGTGGGCACGACCCTCGATACCGCGCTCCGCGCGGTGTGCACCAGGGACGCGCAGCGTCTGTCAGGCGGCGGGAGCCTTCGACGAATCCCGCCGCCACAAGGACGTCCTTGTACACACTCGAGAGGGCCGGCTCACGAAGGGAGGCAGATCATGATTTCCGAAAAAAACGCACCACGGCTCCTGGGGTGTCGTTTTGGGGGCGCCGGCGCGGCGGGAGATCAGTCTACAGCAGACCCAGCTCGCGGCCGCGGGCGATGGCTTCCGTGCGCCGCTTGACGTCGAGCTTGTCGAAAATCCTCCGGTTGTGGCCCTTGACCGTGTCCAGGGCGAGGAAAAGGCGCTCGCCTATCTCCTGGTTGGAGAGCCCTTCCGCGAGGAGCCTGAGGACCTCGAGCTCACGCCGGCTCAACACGGATTCGGCGACCGCGCTTTCGCGAATCTGCTTCTCCGCCGCGAACGCGGTCAGCAGTTTGCCGACGTACGCCGGCATCATTTCCTTTGGAGCCACGGAGAGGAGCCTGGACATCGGGGCACCCTCGTCCAGGAAAAGGCGGATGAATCGGCCGCCTTCCGCCGGCCCCATCGCCTCGAGGAGCACGCGAAGCGCCTCGTCTTCCCGGCCGTTCGCGTGGAGAGCGAGCGCCTGGAGCACCAGCACCTTGAGGCGCTCGTCGTGCCAGCCTCTCGCTTCCATCTGCCCGCGCAGCGGCTCGAGCAGTTCCAGGGCTGAAGAAGGCTCGTCCCGTGCCAGGAGGACCCGCGCCCGGCTCTGGGGCAGATCGAAGGTCTCGGCGAGATGAGCGGCCGCCTCCACCTGGCCCTCGCGCAGGAGAACAGATACCTGCAGCGCGGCGATCTCGGGCAGGCGATGGAGGAAGCCCCGCCTCCGCGCATCGGTCGCCAGCTCCTTGAGCCTGGCGGCGGCGGCGGTCACCTGGCCCCTGGCCAGAATGACCCGGGCGAGGAGGAGCTCGGAGAGGATGAATCGGTCGATCGTGCTGTCGTACTGCCGTGCGAGCTGGAGGCCTCGTTCGCCGTGCTCCTCCGCCGCGTCCAGGTCGTTCCATTCGTACGATATGCGGGCCAGGCCGAGGTGGGCCTCGGTCGCGCTCGGCTGCGGATGCTCGCCGAAGGATCGAAGGGCACGCCGATAGGTCTCCGCGGCCTGGTGGAGCTGGTTGTCCAGCTCCCGGGTCTCGCCCAGGCTGCACAGCGCCAACTGCGTGAAGAAGACGTCCCCGGCTGTATGGCTCATGGACTCCAGCTCGGCATAGCCCCGCGCCGCGGCCACCCGATCCCCCTGGAGCAAGTGCGCGAAGGCCGTGGTCCACATGACCGTGAAGCGGAAGGAAAGGTCGTCGGGGCGCAGGTGCTCGAGCGCGCGACGCGACTGGACCATGATGTCGTCCGGCTGGTAGCGAGTGAGGGCGAGGGTGGACCGGGCGGCGGCGATGCGGCCGATTAGGGCGTGGATCGTTTCATTTGGCTCGGCGCCCTGCAGGGCTCGCTCCGCGGCCAGGAGCGCCTCTTCGACGCCGGTGGTCCTGCCGGCCACGAGGGACATTGTGGCGGTCAGCACCCGCAGCGATGGACGTGCGTCCAGCACGCTGGCAGGCAGCGATGCCAGCCAGTCCAAGATTGCGATCACTGCGCCGCGGAAATGGATGGGCATCTCCTTGCTGTTGATCAGGCCCTCGGCGCGATCGATGTCGGCAGCGGCGGCGGCGTGGCGAAATGCCTCGATGGGCAGGCCATTGTCCTCGTACCATTGGCTGGCCCGGATATGCAGCGCGGCCACGCCCGTCCCATCGCCGGCCTTATCGGCTGCCAGGCTCTGCTCCAGCCGCTGACGGAGAAGCTCTGCAAAGAGGCGGTGGTAACGATACCACCGCCTCTCGTCGTCCAGGGGCACGATGAAGAGATTGGCCCGCTCGAGGTATTCGAGGATTTCCTGCCCGGAACCCCCCAGCATGAGGGCATCGCAGAGCGAGCCGCAGAACCTTTCCAGAATCGAGGTCCGCAGGAGGAAGGCCTGGATGCCCTCGGGCTGATGGCGCAGGACCTCCTCTGCCAGGTAGTCCAGCACGAAGCGGTGGCTGCCGGCAAATGAATGGATGAAACCGGCGAGATCCTCCTGTCCCTTCATGGACAGCCCGGCCAATTGCAGGCCAACGATCCAGCCTTCGGTGCGGCTCTCCAGTGTGGCGACGTCCTCCGCCGTGAGCTGCAGGCCCATCACCCGGCCGAGGAAATCGGCCGCCTCGTCGGGGGAAAAGCGCAGGTCGTCGGCACGCAGCTCGGTAAGCTCGCCCCTTGCGCGCAGGCGGGCGAGGGGCAGGTTTGGGTCTTCGCGAGTGGCGATGAGGAGCCGCAGGTGCGCAGGCAGGTGCTCCAGGAGGAAGGCGAGCGCATCATCGACCGGGGGGGATTGGACTGCATGGTAGTCGTCCAGCACGAGAAGGATGTCTCCCGCGATGCCGTCGATCTCGTTGATTAGGTCGGTGAGGATCGTCTCCGCCGAGGGCGGCTGGGGCGAATGGAGAGCGGCCATCGCGTCAGCCCCGCAGCTGGGCTCGACGCCGTGCAGCGCGGCCGCAAGGTAAAGGAGGAACCGGGAGGGGTCACTGTCTCCCTCGTCCAGGGAGATCCAGGCGACGCGAAGCCCCGGATCCTGCCGCGCGCGCTGGTCGATCCATGCGCTGAGCAGCGTGGACTTCCCAAAGCCGGCGGGAGCGGAGACGAGAGTGAGCGCCCGCCCTCGCCCCTGGTCCCCGTTCAAGCGCTCGATCAGGCGAGGGCGGTGGACTGCGTGCGGCCGGGGCGGGGGCATGAACAGCTTCGTGGCCAGCACAGGCGCGGGCATGGCGCGAGTATACTACTGAAGTCGAATTTGCCGGATCCGTTCGACCAATGGGTGAGCGCAAGGAGGAACCATGAAATACCTGTGCCTGGGATACGGAAACCGAGCCAAGATGGACGCCCTTCCCAAGGAGGAGCTGAGGAAGATCCTCCGCCAGTGCGTACCCTGGGTCGAGGTTCCAGGTTCGGTTCCACCGGACAAGCAGATGGATCTCTGACCCTGACTCTGACCTTGAGACCGTCCTTGACGAGCCACAGAGTGCCACACAGAGAAGCGAAGATGTACGGTCTGCTTGACCCATCTCATGGCTCGATATACAGTCAGCTTCGAAGAGCTACAGAGGGCGATAGTAACGACGTGGTATGAAAACGGCGACTTCTGCTTTCACACGGTAGAAGTCACTGGTTCAAATCCAGTATCGCCCAAACGACTTTTTCTTCCCTGTTGAGCCGCTGGCAATCCGCCCGGTGCGATCCCACCCTGTCCGTCCGCGCCCAGCAGGTCGAGTGTCGAGAGGGCCATGATCTTGGCTGCGTTCACCAGATCGTCCACGGGCACGTATTCATCGGGGGCGTGGGCCATGCTCAGGACCCCGGGGCCGTGGAGGATGCACGTGTCGATCTTCCCGTTCAGAACGACGAACCGCTGATCGTCGAAACCCGGGCTCAGCAGCAAGTGGCTTTCCCGGCCGAGAACCGACCTGATCTCCTCCTGACAGGTTTTCACCAGTTCGTTGTCCGCGGGTACCAGGACCGGTTCGACCGAAAAGTGCTCGACCATCTCCAGAGACAGATCGAGATCCCTTTTTTTCAGTATTTCCAGGACATCGACGATCTCCTTCCTCACCTCGTCGATGCTCTCCTCGGGATTGAACCACCTGTTCCAGAAAGACGTACAAAGCGCCGCGATCGTCGCACCAGGCTGCTCACGAGCTGACCCGTCGATCCATATTGGAGTGATACTCGATCGCCGGGAACCCTCGGGCATGATGGGTTGCTGTGAGATCCTCGATTCGATCTTCGGCCGAAGCTCCGCTGCGATCGCCCCCATCACGGAAACCATCTTGTCGACCGCGTTGACCGCCAGATGCGGCATGCAGCCATGGCCTACCCTGCCGGTCGTCCGCAGGGCGAAGAAGAGCGCTCCCCTGTGCCCTAGGCAGATCCCGTCAACGTCCAGACACTCGGTGATCACCACGTAGTCCTGTTTCCCCCGGCCGATATGACCCCTCTCGACAAGGTAGCCCAGGCCCGTGTCCCCAACGTACTCCTCGTCGACCGTGGCGGATTGCTCAACGGCGCCCGGCAGCTTGAGCCCGGCCCTGCGAATCGCCTCGATCGCAAAAAGGGAGGCCGCGATTCCTGATTTCTGGTCGGTCCTTCCCCTTCCGTACACCCTGTCGTCACGCAGAACTCCCCCGAAAGAATCGACGGTCCACCCTTCCCCCGGGGGAACGACGTCAAAGTGGCCGGTGAAATGAACGACCTTTCCCGCGCGGCTTCCTTCCTTTCGCGCGAACACATTCACGCGTGGCAGCAAACCGCTCTCGGGAATGGGAAGCCTCATCGCGCGCATGATCCCCTCGAAATGCTCGGGCGGCACCTCCACGAGACGCGCATCGCAGCCGAGAGACTGCATTGTCTTGCGGATCACCTGCTCGCATTCGGGGTAATTGTTGCCAGGAGGACTGACCTTGTCGATTCTCACGAGCTCTTGCAGCAAGCTGACCATCTCATCGCTGGTTCCTGGCATGTACGAAGGAAGCGTTACCGTTTCAGAAGCCCTGCAATTCGATCCCCCGGGGGTTCGGCAGCCTCGGCGGCCACTTACTGCTCCTCGCGGGATTCACGAAGCAGCGCAAGGAGCTCTCCCACGGGCAACTCATTCCCTTCCTGCGTAAGAATCTTCAGATACCCGGACTCGGGGGACTCGAAGGCGACCACGGCCTTGTCGTTCTGCAGTTCCACAATCTGCTCTCCCTTCCTCACGTATTCCCCGTCCGCCTTGAGCCACCGTACCACCACGGCAGACTCCATGGTGAGGCCGAACTGGGGAAGGCGCACCTCTTTTGGCATCACTGCACGGCCTTTTTCAGCTCTTCCACGATTCTCCGGGGAGAGGGAATGGCGGTGTTCTCGAGTATCGGGGAGAAGGGCATGGGAACGTCCAGACCCGCGATCCTCTTGATGGGAGCCTTGAGGGCGGAAAAAGCATGCTCCGCGACGATGCCAGCGACCTCCGCCCCGGCCCCGGCGGTTAAGGGCGCCTCGTGCACGATTGCCACCCGCCCCGTCTTCCGAACAGAGGCGAGCACGGTGTCCGCGTCCAGGGGCAGCAGTGTGCGCAGGTCGATCACCTCGATGTCGATGCCGTCACGGGAAAGCTGATCCGCCGCCGCTTCGCAGAGCTTGCGCATCTTGCCGTACGTCACAACGGTCAGGTCTCCCCCTTTCCGCGCCACTCGCGCCTTGCCGATTGGCACGGCCGCGCCGGAGACCTCTCCTTTCTCATCGTACAACCCCTTGTGCTCGAAGAACAGAACGGGGTTGGGATCCTGGTAAGCGGAGAGAAGAAGTCCCGCAGAGTCGTCCGGCGTGGATGGCATGACAATCTTCAGGCCGGGGACGTGCATGAACATGGCCTCGTTGCTCTGGGAGTGCTGGGCTGCGGCGGAGAACCCTCCGCCGCAGGTGCAGCGGATCACGATGGGAAGCTGGGCGTCTCCTCCGTACATGTACTTCATCTTCGCCATCTGGTTGACGATCTGGTCCATGGCAACGTAAAGGAAATCGCAGAACATGATCTCCGCGATCGGCCGAAGCCCCGTGAGCGATGCTCCGATTGCGGCCCCGACGATGGCGCCTTCAGAGATCGGCGCGTTCCTCACCTGGCGGCCGCCATACTTGGCGAAGAGTCCCTTTGTCACGGAGAAGGCGCCGCCCAGGAGTCCCACGTCTTCCCCGAAGATCAGGGATCGCGGATCCGCTTCAAGGATCCGGTCCAGCGTGGCATTGATGGCCTGGCGCATCGTCATCTTGCCGGCTTCGACGCGGAGCGCCTTTGGCGCGTGGCCGCCGGGCTGCGCCTCAACCGGGGAGTACACGTCTGTGAGCACATCCTCGGGCTTGGGCGCCGGGCAGGATCTGGCGAAAGCAGTGGCATCCTTTATCTCGCTGTCTACCTCGGCCCGCCTGCGTTCGAAGTCGGCGCGATCGACGCCGTAGTCACGGACGAGTCTCTCCTCCAGGGAAAGGATGCAGTCTTTTTTCTTCCAGTTCTCGATTTCCGCTTGAGTCCGGTACGGTTGCGGGTCCCCTTCCCAGTGCCCGCGGTAGCGGTAGGTCTTGCACTCGACCAGTGTAGGTCCCCTGCCCGCCCGTGCGCCGGCCACCGCGGCGCTCACCTTTGAGAAAACATCAAGGACGTCGGTCCCGTCCGCGATTACTCCCGGCATTCCGTAGGATGCAGCCCTCGCCGCGACATCGCGCACGCCCTGGTGCTCGTACTGCGGCGTGGTCTGCGCGTAGAGGTTGTTCTCGCAGACGAACACGACGGGGAGCTTCCAGACGCCCGCGAGATTGAGGGCCTCGTGGAAGGACCCTTCATTGGAAGCGCCGTCACCGAAGAAGCACAAGGAGACGCGGCCGGTTTCCAGGGTCTGGGCAGAGAGCGCGGCACCGTCGGCGATCGGGAAGCCCCCTCCGACGATTCCGTTCGCTCCAAGGATGCCCAGGGAGAGGCACGCGATGTGCATTGAACCGCCCTTGCCCTTGCAGTACCCGTTCGCTTTTGCGAATAGCTCGGCCATCATCCGCCGCGGGTCACCGCCTTTGGCGATACAGTGGCCGTGGCCGCGGTGAGTGCTGGTGATGAAGTCCTCTTTTTCCAGGGCGGCGCAGGCGCCTACCGCCACAGCCTCCTCCCCGATGTAGAGGTGCATGAAGCCGGGGATCTCTCCTGAAGCGTAGAGATCGATCACCGCTTCGTCGAACCTGCGGGCAAGGAGCACGAGGTGGTGCATCTCCAGGAGTTTTTCGAGAGGCACGGGCCGGGCCTGAGAAGGGACTTCGACGATGCTCATGGCACTCCTCCTGCGGGGCGCGGATCAGCAGGCGCGCATGTGATTTCGACCTTCTTGTCCTCGTGTTCCTTGCGCGCTTCTGGTAAGCCGGGTCACCGACCGGGTCAAGCCGTGTACTCGGAAACATTCCGCGCTCCTGCTGCGGAGGCCGTATCTCAGGGTTCCCCAATCCTTCGTCGATCACCCTGCACCTGTCAAGCCGCGAGGGAGGGCAGAATAATTGAGGTCCGCCGGCTCGCCGCTTTCGAGGGTATTGACGGCGAGCGGCTGAAGTGTTATTATGTAAACAAGTTTAACCTTGTTTACATATCGGAGGACCTGATTGGCCGAACGCGCGGGCGTGCGGGTTGACGACAAAACGATGCGAGCGATCACCGCCGCGATGGAGAACACGCGCCTGCAGATACTGTTCCTGCTTGGGGAACATGGCAGCATGTACGTTGGCGATATCGCTGCCCATTTCTCCATCAGCCGCCCTGCCATCTCTCATCACCTGAAGATCCTCAAGGACACTGACCTGGTGAAGAGCGTGAGAAAGGGACAGGAAATCTACTATCAGGTGAACACCGGCCATCTGGCTCTGATATTGCGGACCATCGCGGACACGATGCAGCGTTGCTGTCCGCAGTAGATTCCAGCTGGCTGAAGGGGACGATTTTGAAGACGCGGCAAAGCGGCGTTTTTTTAGGCAATTCGGTAAATATGTATGAACTTATTTACCTATTACATGAATGACAGGTGGCTGAGTGTCCACGCGAAAAGGAGGAATGGAAAGAAATGTATCTCAAACTAATGGTGAGAGGTCTTCTCCGCCATCGCAGGAGCGGGAAGCGACTCTTCGTTCTGCTCGCCCTGTGCAGCGCGGCAGTTCTCTTCTTTCTGGGGTTCCGCGCAAGTTTTGCCCAGCGCTACCAGCAGCTGGGAATCGACCTATCGACGTCGCACCTCCAGATTATGCCCGCGAATTCTCCAAAGCTCGCCGAAGACGGCAATTGCACGGATCACCGCCAGGGCCTCGTTCTGGTCAACTACACCGAGGAGCTCGAGCGTTTCCTGCATTCTATTCCTCAACTGGAAAGCGCGATGCTTGCAGTCGAGACGAAGGGATCGGTCTTTACGATGGAGGGAGACGCGATAGGCTCGGCCATCACGCTCGTCGGCGTCGACCCGCAGACTTTCGAACGGACTCTCCCGGGCGTCAGGGTAGTTGAAGGCGCGCCCGGCCTGGCGTGGAACAAGGACATGCCCGACATCGCCGTGTTTCGCCCGAGGCCCGAGCTCGGGGAGGTCGTGAAGGACAACGACCATTTTGTCCGTGAGAACTTCCGGCCCAAGGGCAAGGAGTGGGAAGTCTTCAAACAGAGCCTCGTTCGCGAAATGCCCCTCCTGTTTCAGGGCGCCACAGGCGCGATGAGCGACGAGTCCTTCATCACGTCGCTCGACGGCGCGCTCAGCAGGGCCGATCTGCCGCAAACTCTTCCCCGGAATACGGCGGAGAAATACGACTATCGCGTCGACGACGCACTCGCCGCTCTCGAGACCTCTTCATCGAACAGGTCGGCCGGAGCGGCTGACACCGCCTCCTCAGTTCTTGGATCGGCGAATCACTTGAAGGTGTTAAGAAAGCGCCTGATCCAAGCGGTCTATCCCGATGCCATCAGGCCTGTCCGTGACACGATCACGCTCGACTTTCCTTATACCCTGGCGGTCCCTCCGGCCCGCGGAGACGATCCGGTCGAGCGTCCGTACGTTCTCCCGATCAAGCTGACGGCGTATGTCGAACGGATGCCGATATTCAACCCAAGCTACTACGTCGACGCGCGTGCCCTTCGCGATCCCCTCGGCCTCAATGAACGGGAGGGGACAAATATCTACATCCGGCTCTCGTCCACCGCGGACGCTCCGGTGGCCAGAAAGACAATCGAGTCATGGCTCTCCGCGCATGAGCTTCCGTATGTGGTCAGGGACTACTCGGAACTGGGAAAACTCTTCAGCTCGGTGGCAATGGGATTCAATTTCATCCTGCTGATCCTCATCGTGCTCTTCGTGGCCATCGTCATGATCTTCATCGTCAACTCCATTCTCCTCGCGGTGGCGAAGCGACGAAGGGAGATCGGCACCTCCATCGCCATCGGTCTCAGCCCAAGGGGCAACATGGTTGTCCTGCTGGGCGAGAACCTCGTCCTGGTCCTCGTTTCGTGGGCCGCGGGATCGATCATCGGGTCGGCTCTGCTCGTTTTCTTCCACCACACGGGCATCCCGGGAATCATCTTCATGCCGGGCAACAGGCTTCTGCTGGATTTCCATCCGCTGCAGCTCGTCGCCAGCTTCCTCATTCTTATCGTGACGTCAGGTATCGCGGCCCTCGTTCCTCTGAGGCGTCTGGCCGGGATAAAGCCCGTCGATCTGCTCAAGGAGGCCGCGTGATGCTCACGCCCAAACTTGCCTTCCGCAATCTGCTGGCACACGGCCAGCGCAACCGTGTCACCTTCATCGCCGTCGGGCTCGTGTCATGCATCATCTTTCTCTTCCTGGCGTTTTCCGACGGAGAGATGGAGAACCTCAACACGGGGATGGTGGCTCTCACTGAGCCCTCATCAGATATCGTGGTCTACGCCACCGGGTTCAAGGCAGTGTACGACCAGGATGAAGACTGGAAGCGGTTGTCCGATTACAGCATCAAATCGTACCCGGACATCCTTGGAAGTGTCCGCGCCCTTCCCTTCATCAGGCGCGCCGGCGTGCCCACCTCCGGGCTGGTCATGAATATTCTCGCCGCCGGGGAACGGCATGAGAACTTCTTCATGCGGGGCGTCGATCCGACGGCTGCGTGGTTCGTCAAGGATCGTGTGCGCATCACGGAGGGGGAGTTCCTCGATGCCTCCAACACTCCGCAGATCATCCTGCACTACAAAACGGCCCCGACCATCAAGGTGCCGCCCGGCGGCACGGTCAGGCTGAGCGGGAAGGACCTCTTCGGTCAAGTCGTCGTCCAGGAAGCCGTTCTTGCCGGCTACTTCAAGGGCGAGCAGGACCAGCCAAGTCTCGGAGAGCTCGGATTCATGAACATGGCGGCGTATCACGCCGTTTCGGGATTCGCGCCCGACGAAACGATGTCGCTCCTGGTGGACGTGAAAAAGGGTGAGAACGTCAGATCCGCAATCAATAAGCTGAGGAGGTGGGCGCGCGAACGTTCACTCCCCCTGGAGTTCTGGGACTCCAATGACATTCCCAAGTCTCTGAGAGTGTCTGATGCGCTGAAGATTTACAGCCTGTTCCGTCTGATCCTCCAGGCGACGAGCGTCATCATTCTCCTGATCGTGACTTTCGGGATCATGAACGTGATCTCGGTCAATCTCTACGATAGAAAACGAGAGATCGGAACCTATTACTGCCTCGGGAGCGAGAAAGGATTCCTCGTCAATCTCTACACCCTGGAGATCCTCATGCTCAATCTCGCCTCCACGATAGTCGGCGTGCTGGCCGGGCTCGGCGTCCGCCAGATCATCAATTCCCTGGGGCTCCGCAGCGATGCATCGGCGCTTCAGCTCGTCTTCGCGGGCAGCCAGTTCATTCTTGGCTTCAGCGCCGGCTCGGTGCTCTTCGTCATCATCGCGATGGTCGTCGTGACACTTCTCACGGCGGTGACCACGCTCGGCAAAGGCCTCAGGGTTTCGCCTGCGACCGCGCTGCGGGAAACAGAATAGACAGAATAGATGGAAGGAGAAATGAAATGAAACTGCTGCTCACATGGATTCCCGCCCTCATCGTGCTCATCGTCGGTGGCTCGGGACTGTCAGCACAGGACACGCCATCGAGTGACACCGGCGCTCCAAGCGCACACGAGCTCATCCAGCGGGTCGAGAAGATCATGTACCCGGATGCGAAAGCGGTCGCGACGCTGCATTTCAAGGCGAGCAACGGCCGTGAGGAGAATTATGGGATGATCTATTACACCCGGGACAGAAACCAGAAGATCATTGTGCGAATGACCGCGCCCGATTCCGCGGTCGGTAGCGATCTTCTCATGATCGAGCAGAATGTCTGGGCGTACGACAAGCGTTCGAATCGAATCATGAAGATTGCCTCGAATCAGAGCTTCGGGGCCACAGGCTTCTCGTACGGGGATGTCGTGCGTCTCAACTACTCGGACAACTACAATCCCGAGCTGAAAGGCGAGAGCGCCGACGGGTACCAGCTCGAGTTGACGGCGAAGGATCGGGGCGCTCCTTACTACCGCATCGAACTCGACGTCGACAAGCGGGGAGGCTGGCCAGTCAAGGGCGTCTACTTCGCGCGCAACGGAAGCATCGTGAAGGAAATCAGGTACACTGATGTGCGTAATCTCGGAACCGGGATGAAGCCCGTGGTGCTCACGGTCATCACTCCTCTGGACCCGGGCGCGGTCAACATCATGACCCTCCACCAGGAGGGCCTCAAGGATCTGCCCGACCGCATCTTCAATAAACGGAATCTGGAAACCAGAACGGAAGAGAAGCTTTAATGCTGAACGAAAAGGAGAACAACAGCATGAACTTCATCAAAGTCAGGAATCTCGTCAAGAACTATCCTCTTGGCAAGACCACGGTCCACGCCCTGCGCGGCGTCGATCTCGATATCGTGAAAGGCGAGTATCTCTGTGTGGCCGGTCCCTCGGGCGCGGGGAAATCAACCCTGCTCAACATCCTCGGGCTCCTGGACGACGCCACCGCGGGGGATCTGAGCTTCGACGGGGTCACGATCAGGAGAATGAGCGCGCGCGAGCTGCACCGCTTCCGGCGCGAGCGCATCTCCTTCATATTCCAGTCCTTCAATCTGGTGCCGGTCTTGAGCGCCTATGAGAACATCGAGTTCCCTCTCCTGATCCAGAAGGTCAATCCGGCAGAGCGAACGCGCCGTATCCTGCAGACTGCGGAAGAGGTCGGCATCCGCGAGTACCTCACCCACAAGCCCGACGAGCTTTCCGGCGGCCAGCGCCAGCGTGTCGCCATCGCCCGTGCACTTGTGACAAAGCCGCAGGTCGTGTTCGCGGACGAGCCGACCGCCAACCTCGATTCGGCAAACGGGGCGGCCGTCCTCAACCTCATGAGGCGCCTCAACCGTGAGGAGAAGACCACTTTCGTGGTGGCAAGCCATGACCAGACAGTCATGGCCGAGGCCGATCGGAAGATTCTCGTGGTGGACGGGGTCGTACAACATGCGTGACCGTCCCTTCCTCTCCCTGTCCGTCGCCGTGACTGCACTGCTCCTCATCACCGCGGTCTCACCAGGGCCGCCGCCGCTGGCGGCGCAAGCCCTTGCGCAGAGCACGACGCAGAGAAGTTGGGGCGAGGCCTATTACTTGACCGTCGGAAACGACGCTTCAGCCGCGACGCTCGATCAATGGGGGGTGACCCAGGAGGCTGGTCTTTCGCTCAATTTCAGGAGCGACTCGGGGATCGAGGTTCTCGGCGACTTTGTCGTCCCGATCAACCCCGGGATGGATATTTCTCCGGGTGCAGTCATCCAGCAGTTGTCGCTGCGCTTCTCCCCTTCGGACCTGGTCACCCTGATCGTGGGCAAACAGCGCCTGAATTGGGGCACGGCAAAGGTATTCTCGGCAATCGACACCCTCGAAGTCCGGGCGAACCCTCTCGATGTCCGTTCAGTGCTCACGGGGATCTCGGGCATCAAGGGCGCAATCATCCCCAACGACTGGCTGAGCCTCAGTTTCGTCGTGCTGCCCGCCGACGAGCTTCGATGGAGCCGAGGGGCGGCGCGAATCGATTTCCTGGCTGAGGACCTCGGTCTGGACCTGGGCCTCGGGGTGGTGAAGTACGCGTACCTCGACAGGAACGTCGCGCCGGCTGCCACTCCGGGAAAGCTCGACCACATCGCCGTGATGAGCGACGGCGCAATGTCTGCCGGCTCCCTGGTGCTGTACGAGGAAGTTCAGCTCCGCTGGGGACGGGAGACGGGCTATCAATTTCCGGCGATGCCGGGCTTTGCCGACCTCGGTGGTGCCGACCGGCTCATCCTTCGAGGAGTCGGCGGTGCGATGCTCCAGGTGGATCTCGGTCTCTCACGCCCGGTGACTGTGCTTGCAGAATACCTGTACAACGGAGACGGCCTGGATGAGCAGGAATCCCGCGACTTCGCCTCACGGTACGCCGCCTGGCTGGGTTCGGGCATGCCTGCCGGAGCGCAGGTGCCGGGAGTGTTCACCGGCATAGGCGGCTTCCGCCGTCAGTATATCGCCGCTTCGCTCCGGGAGATCGCACTCAACAGATACTTCCTTGTGAGCACGACGGGCATCTTTTGTCTGGACAGCCTGCTCGCGCGGCTCGGAGTCTCCTTCGAATGGGACCTGAGCCAGGAGAGCTCGATCACATTGACCTATGAGTACCTCAATGCATTCGGCGATGCCTCGGTTCAACCATCCGAGCTTCTCTTCATACCGTTCCGAAATCGTCTGACACTGACTTTCGGAGCGAGCTACTAACCAGGGAGAAATGGATTGCCAGAAAGGATGAAGATCGAAATGAGCCCCTTCCTTCCGGAAACCATGCAGGCTGTCGTTCTTGAGCAGAAGGGCGGACCTCTCGTGGTCCGCCAGATTCCCGTACCCATACCGGGCCCTGGGGAAGTATTGGTACGAATGGCAGCGTCTCCGATCAACCCGTCCGACCTGGCATTCATGAAGGGTTCGTATGGCCGCAGGAACCGCGTGCCGGCAGTTCCCGGCTTCGAGGGAAGCGGGACCGTCGTGGCCGCCGGGCGGGGTCTGCTCCCGCGACTCTGGCTGGGCAAACGCGTGTCGTGTGCCGTATCGGCAACCGGCGGCGCTTGGGCGGAATATCTGGCGGTGAGTGCAAAGCTGTGTGTTCCACTGAAGAACACGCTTTCACTGGAACAGGGGTCGATGATGCTCGTGAATCCACTGACCGCGCTGGCCTTCCTTGACGTGGCCAGACGCGAAAAGCATGCCGCAATTGTCAACACGGCCGCCGCGAGTGCGCTGGGGCGGATGATCGTGCGTCTTGGCGTCAGGTATCGTGTTCCGGTCATCAATGTCGTGCGACGAAAGGAACAAGCAGACCTGCTGCTCTCCATGGGAGCGACATTTGTTCTCCGAAGCGATGATACGGACTTCGGCAATCAGCTCCGGGACATGGCAGACAGACTGAACGCAACGCTCATTCTGGATGCCGTGGGCGGAAAGTTGTTCCAGCAGCTCTTCGACGCCGCACCCTTTGGAAGCACGTTCCTGCTCTATGCAAACCTTTCGACAGAGCAGCTTGCATTCGATCCGCACGGCTTATGGAGCGCGAACAAGCGGGTGGCGGGCTTTTATCTTGGACATTGGGCTTCGAGGAGAGGCGTCCTTCGGATGGTGAAAGACATCCAGCGGATACGGCGCCTGGGAGCCACTGATTTGCAGACGACTGTCCAAAGGCGATTCCCATTGGTCGCCGTCCGGCAGGCAGTCGCGCTGTACGAAGGCAATCCGACCGCAGGCAAGGTTCTTCTCGTCGCGGATCCTGGCGCAGTACATGTGGATGAATAATGAAAGGGCAGGCGAAGAGACCGGGCCGGTAAGGTCATGCCGGCCGCCTGCTCTGCGCACTGTTATCCCGTGTACTCCACGTGGAAGAGATATCCGGTATCGTCGCTGATGTACAGCGAGCCGTCCGCGGCCACTGCGAGCCCGACCGGACGCCCCAGGACCCTGTAGGCGCTCGTCAGCCAACCAGTCACGAAGTCTTCCACGCCCATCGGCCTGCCGTCCGCGAACGTGACAACCACTACCTTGTATCCCGTGGGCGGTTCTCGATTCCATGAGCCATGGAACGCGACGAACAAGGCCTCGCGGTACCGCTGCGGGAACTGCGTCCCCTCGTAGAACACAGCCTGCAGCGGCGCCGAGTGCGCCTGGAAGTTCAGCGTCGTCGGAAGCATCCCCGCGCATGAGGCTGACCCGAATTCGGGATTCGGCAGCCGCTGGCTTCCGATCGGGTAGCACGTGGGCCACCCGTAGTTGCCGCCCTCCTGGACGAGATCGAGCTCCTCCGGGGGAAGATCGGTGTGATCGGGGGTGAGATTGTCGCGCTGGTTCACGACAGCCCAGAGCCTCCCGCGCTGATCGATGGCAAGACCGCTTGCATTGCGGAGCCCCGTGGCATGGATCCTGCCCTCCTTTCCATCCGCGGAGTAGCGGAGGATCGTCGCGAGGCGCGGATCGTTTTCCGTGCAGACGTTGCAGTCTGATCCTGAAGAGACGAAGATGCTCCCGTCGGAGGCCAGGGCCAGGGCACGGGCATTGTGATCTCCGTACCGGGGCATGTCGTCGAAGAGCACGCGCGGAGACCCGATCCCCCGCGGGTAATCCGGGATGACCACGATTCCCGACCACGTGGCGATGTACAGGTCGTTGCCCCGGAATGCCAGTCCGTTCGGCTTTTCCAGCCCTCGGGCGACGACAAGGGGCTGCGTTCCCGGCGGTGAACCGGGCCGCACGGCGACCACCTGTCCTCGGGATATTTCAGAAACCAGGATGTCGCCGTTGGGAGCTGCGGCGAGGAACCGCGCGTCCTGCACGCGGTTCGAGACGACCTCAATGCGGAAACCCCTGGGAAGCTTGAGGGCAAATGGCATGCTCGAAGAGGATCCGGACTGGGAATGGACCGCGGCGGGCATTGCGAGCCCGACGATCTGAAGGACGGAAAAGAAGCAGAGCACCAGGGAAACTTTCATGAGAAAGTGTACGAACCGGCGTGTGGAGGCGGCAACCGCGGTCGTCGCCCAGTCAAGCGATGCCCGGGTCAGCCCGGCGTGTTCCTCTTCGTCCGATACGTCCCGACTCCGTCGAAGAAGACCCCGAGCCACCGATCCAGGGGAACCGTCGTTTCTCCGAAGTTGCAGGACACGAACCTGTGGTGCAGGTAATGGAAGTACGAGCCGGTGACCAGCGTGCCGTTGAACAGCGGTCCTTCGAATCCGTGATGTCCCATCGCCGGCGTGAGCGCGGTGAGCTGGGAATTGAAGAAGAAGTGCAGCGGATGGGAGGGAACGATGAAATGGATGGCCATCACGCTGAAGTACAGCAGGTGCTCCACCGGGTGCATCGCGAGGCCGGTCCACGGCCCCGGGTTGGGGTTCATGTGGTGGACGCGGTGCACCGCCATCATCAGGGACCGCCAGTGGATCAACCGATGGATGAAATAGAAGTGTGTCTCCCGCCACAGCGGTATGAGGAGGAACAGCGCCACGAACCACACCGGGTGCTGGGCGGGGTTGAGGTACGGCCACCAGTGGTTGGCCGCGCCCCAGATGTACAGCACCTCGTACGCGGTCCATATCGGGCATCCGATGAGGCTGCTGCGGAAAACGTTGTCGAACACCTGGTTGCCGAAGAGGTATTTCTTGCTGTTCGTTGCCTGCCACTGCGGATGGTACTTTCGCCTGTCTCCGTGGAGCTTCAGCGTATACAACACGAGGTGGAGAGTCCCCGACACGAGCCAAAGCAGAGCCATATTGCGCAGGAGCATGAGCGCGATCCAGGCCGGCCTGAGCTGCACGGCCTGGATCAGGGAGGGCTGAAAGACGTACCAGGTGAGGAGGGCAAGGCCGATGAAGAACGTGTTGATCGGCCACAGGAAGCCGGGGTAACCGAAGAGCCATTTCAGTGTGCGGAGCGGCCGGAGCGGCCAGGCGAAAAGCGGAGCATACCGGCAAGGGTACGGCGGGCGCCAATGGCCGTTGGCGTCCCGCACGCCGAACTGCTCGCTCCGGGGGTCAAGGTTCTCCGCGGAAAGTGGTGTGTCCGTGCCCATGGCGGCCTCCGTGGCGGTGGGGATTCTATCGCAGCGAGTCTACCGCCTTTTTCAGTCTTTCACCAAGGTCTTTGTCGGCTTTGCGGAAGTGACCGAGGCTCCGCTCGATGATCTCCGGACGGCTCACCCGTGACAGGCTTCCGGCGATGTTCGCCACCAGCCGGACCTTTTCCTCATCGCCCATGAGCCGATACAGGTCGCCCGCCTGGACGAAGTCGTCGTCATTCCTGTGGTGCTCCCACTCGAAGGAGCCGGTGGATCCGTGGATTTCAATGGGGGCGGAGTGCGGCTCATTGGATTGCACGGGTCCGTCGAAACTGTTCGGCTCGTAGTTCTTGGCGCGGCCGCTGTTCCCGTCGAACCGCATGAAACCGTCGCGCCCGTAGTTCCGCGCCTCCGCCGCATGCGGGCGGTTGACGGGAAGCTGTGTGTGGTTGATTCCGAGGCGGTAGCGGTGCGCATCCCCGTAGGCGAAGAGCCGGCCCTGCAGCATCTTGTCGGGGGAGGGCCCGATGCCGGGAACGAAGTGGGCGGGATTGAATGCCGTCTGCTCGACATCGGCGAAATAGTTGTCGGGATTGCGGTCGAGAATCATCTTCCCGACCTCCTGCAGGGGGTAGTCCTTCTGCGACCAGACCTTCGTGAGATCGAACGGGTTGAACCGGTACTTCGCCGCATCGGCGAAGGGCATGAGCTGCACTTTCAGCGTCCACGAGGGAAACTGCCCGCCCTCGATCGCCCGCAGGAGATCGAGCTGGCTGTGATCGGGGTTTTCACCAGCGATCCGGGCCGCCTCCTGTGCGGTGAGACACTTGATTCCCTGGTCGGTTTTGAAGTGGTACTTGACCCAGACGCCCTCCCCTTTCGCGTTCATCCATTGGAAGGTATGTGAACCGAAGCCGTCCATGTGCCGGTAGTCGGCCGGAATGCCTCGATCGCCGAAGAGCCAGACGAACTGATGCGTGGTCTCTGGAGAGAGGGAGAAGAAGTCCCACACGTTGTCGGGCTCCTGCACGTTCGTGAATGGATCCCGTTTCTGAGAGTGAATGAAATCGGGGAACTTCAGCGGATCGCGGAGGAAGAACACGGGGATGTTGTTCCCCACGAGGTCGTAGTTGCCCTCCTCCGTGTAGAACCTCATCGCGAACCCGCGCGGGTCGCGCACCGTGTCCGCGGAGCCCTTCTCTCCCGCCACGGTGGAGAAGCGGACGAACACTTCTGTGCGCTTCCCCACCGCGCCGAGGAACTTCGCCTTCGTGAACCGGCTCACGTCCCGCGTGACCTCGAAGTGTCCGAAGGCCCCGGAACCCTTTGCGTGCACGACCCGCTCAGGAATGCGCTCGCGCTCGAAACGTGCGAGCTTCTCGATGAGGGTGTGATCCTGCAGGAGCACCGGCCCGCCGGGCCCCGCCGTCTGGGAGCGCTGGTTGTCGGCCACCGGGGTACCGGATTCGGTCGTCAGTATTTTCTTTTTCTCCATGGCTCTTCCCTCCTCGCATCCCGATTCTTATTCGGAACGATTACTATTATTATGGAAAAAGACCAGACCGTCAAGGGCGCGCCGTGCATTTCGCGCACAGTCCGTAGAGCTCGATTTCGTGCCGCCGGACCTCGAAGCCCTTCGGAGGAGAGATGCGCCCGAGGATGTCCTTGTTCGGGGCGACGTCCAGGTCGTGAATTGCCCCGCACTGCTCGCAGATGAAGTGATAGTGGGGAGCCACCTTCGCGTCCAGCCGGTCGAACGTGCTGCCGAAGGCGATCCTGCTGATGAGACCCTGCTCCACGAGGATGCCGATGTTCCGATACACGGTGCCCATGCTGAGGTCGGGGAACTCTTTGCGCAGCCGCGCGTAGAGCCAATTCGCCGTCGGGTGAGAGTCCGTCGATCTCAACAGGGTGAGGATTCTGTCCCTCTGCCTGCTGCGACGGTACGGGGCCTTCTTTCCGTGTTTCTGCCGGGGAGCGCTCATGTTTTGTAATCTCTTCGCCTCACATGGTAAGGAAAACCGCACCGCGGGGCAACACGACGGAGGTGCTGCGGTCTTGCAAAGCCGGAGAGAATGACACAAAGTACGAAGGAGGAAACCAATGACATCGCGTGAGCGGGTGATGACGACCATTGAGTTCCAGGAGCCGGACCGGGTGCCGATCGACTTCGGAGGCATGAAGGCATCCGGAATCAATGCCCACGCCTGCGCCCGCCTGAAGGAGCGCCTGGGCATCCGCAGTCCCACCCGGATTCTCGATCCGCGGTTCATGATCGCCGTGGTGGAGGAAGAGGTGCTCTCCCGGTTTCACGGCGACGTGCTCCCGGTGGACCTCTCCGGCATCACCGCTTCAGTGCGGCCTGACGACGAGTGGCAGCCTCGGCTGCTGTTCGACGGCACACCCGTGCTCTTTCCGCCCGGCACCTCGATCCGCGAGGAGGCCGACGGCGGATGGATGCTGCTGAACTCCGACGGCTCCGCCTCAAGTTTCCGGATGCCCAAGGGCGGCTATTACTTCGACGACGTCTCATTCAACCGCGGCGGCAGCATCGATCCTGCGAAGTTTCGCCCTCCAGCGGACATCCCGGACGAATCATTGCGTCTCATGGCCGACTACGCAGAAAGACTCTACAGGGACACCGACTACGCGCTCCTCGGGTGGGGCTTCGGTGTGTGCTTTCTCGGGCTCAGCCTGATCACCGACCGGTCCCAGAACGTCACTCAGGGATTGCCCGACGAGTGGATGATGATGCTCATGACGGAGAAGGAAACCTGCCACGAGCTCATGGACCGGTCCGTGGACGCGGCGATCAGCTGCCTGCGGCTGGTCAACGAGGCCGTCGGAGACTGCTGCTTCGCCTGGGGGATCGCCTCGGACGACAGCGGGACCCAGCGCGGGGAGTTCATCAACCCAGACCTCTGGGCGGAGATGATAAAACCCCACTACGCGAAGCTCTGCGGCTGGATTCACCGAAATACCCGGATGAAGACCTTCCTGCACAGCTGCGGCTCGATCCCCCGGCTCATCCCGCACCTCATCGACGCGGGTGTGGACATATTGAATCCCGTGCAGACCTCCGCCGCGGGCATGGACCCCGCGGGGCTGAAGAAGGCGTACGGCGACCGGATCGTCTTCTGGGGCGGCGGGTGCGACACTCAGTCCATACTCCCGCGGGCAACCCCCGATGAGGTGCGGGAGCACGTGAAGGAGCGCATGCAGGTTCTCGCCCCAGGCGGCGGTTACGTGTTCACCCAGGTGCACAACGTACAGGCAAACGTGCCGGCAGAGAACGTCCAGGCAATGCTCGACGCAGCATACATGTTCGGGCAGCGAAAGACCTAGGATCCCGGACGGCCGGCGTGGCCGGCCTCATGGCCGTCGACGCCTCCGGTGCGGACCTGGCGCGCAAAACACTGCAAAAGCTCGTGGTCCCAGACCTGTGCCTCGATGTAGTGGGCGAGATGCGCAGGCATCTTCGTCTTCCACCCTTCGCCCGGCATTCCCTTGCGCTCGAGGATGGCCTGGATCTCATCCAGGGTGAACACCTTTCCGTGGTACTCGGGCTCGTAGTATTCGGGATTCTTCTGCGCCACCATGAGCGCCGAAACCATGCTGTCGGGATACGTGAAGCTGATGACCTCCCGCGGGATGATGCGGAGCGGGACCAAGAGCTCATCCGTCGTGGCGAGCGTCACGGGGTCGACAGCCTGCTCAGTCCATTTCGGTCTGCCCAGCACCAGGTAGATCGGATGCCGGACGCGGGGAGCTCCTCCTTTCGCAACGAAGGCTTCGTAGAGGGCGGTCTCCACCTGCTTCCTCTCGGCAAGGTATCCGCAGGGGTCGCCGAACCTCTCCCAGAATACGGAACCCTCGATGTAGAGGCTTCTCATGATGGAGAGGGCGTTTCCCTCCGTGAGGAGAGAGAGGGAACGGAACGGCGACGAGCCTTTCTTGTAGAAGTGGATGAGATAGTTAACCATCGGCTTCTGCCATGAATGACTCCCCTGCCCTACGGCCCTGCTCGTAGGCTCTGGCCAGCCCGTCCTCCGTCACCTTCAGGTAGTCGACGCCGATCTCGGAAAGATTCGACGATGGATGCACGATCCTGATCGGCACATCCGCGTAAGACGCGGGCATGACCTGGAGTGAAAGAAATCCCGATACAAGACACCGGCCTCGGGTGAAATCGCGATCACCTCCCGGCATCCCAGCTCCGCAAGCTCGACGGCGGGACAAAAGCAGGTATAGGAGGCGTCGACGAAGGGCGCGCCGCTGACGGAGGGAAGGAGCTCCTCGATGCCGCGGAGGACCGCGGCGCTGATGTCGTACCTGCACTCAGTGTACAACTCCCATGCCCGCTTCCAGTAGGCAACGCCGCCGAGCTCACGTATGCACCCTGCTGCCGCGAAGGCAGCGCAGACCGTGGAAGAAGATGCGGCGCCGTACATGTCCGCTTTCAGGCCGGCCCCTTCGAATGAGTCCAGGACACCGTGAACGAACACGCCCTTGTAGGATCCCGCGGCACACGCGATTCCCCTCTGCATCGGTTTTCTCCGCGTCGAACGATATGACATCCGACAGTCCGGATCAACCGTTTCCCGGACCGGGAGATATATTCTTGGTGAAGGAAGGTGCTTTCCATGAATACAGGTCTGTCTCCCGGCGCACGGGCAGGCGTGATCGTTGCCGCGCTGGCTCTCTTCATCGTTGGCATTCCCCGGGCAGTGTACTCGGCCGGCGCCGGCGCGTGCCCCGACAAGATGGCAGTCATCAGGATGTTCTACGACTCAAACGATGCATCACAATTCTCCGCGAGCCTCGCCTATCTTCACCCCGGGATTGTGTTCACTGCCTGGGGGGAGGGCATGAACGGGCGGCACTGGCACGAGAAAAAGCTCATCGGCAGGGAGAAGATCGCACCGCTGCTGGGGGACCGGGGCCTTCGGCGCCTCCCGCCTGGCGGGAGCGGTCCTGTGTTCCGCGTGACGGAGGAGGTCGTGGCCGCGGACCGGGTGACATTCATGCTGCGGCCTGACCGGATCAGCCCCAGCGGAAGGCTGTACAACCCCTACCGGGTCGAGGCAATCTTCGAGGGATGCGTGATTTCGCAGCTGACCATCGTGGAGCTTTTCACCGGGGTGTAGCCGGCGGCCGGCGCGCCTCTCAGGATCCCGGCGTCTGCTTCCTCCACAGACCTTCCTGGAGGCTTTCTCCGTGCTGACGATACAGCTCCTGGTGGGCCAGCCGGTGCGCCGCTTCCTTCACGACGATCTCGGCTGATTCTTCGAGGGTCCGCCGGCCGAACTCGGCAGTCGCCTCCTGCGGCGCCATGGTCCCCAAGATCCCCACCAGCGTCCCGCCCTTCGGCGGGAGCTGGCCGAGATCGACGGTTTCGGGATGAAGGGCAAGCAGGTGGGAGGTCTCCCATCCCCCCGCATGGTCCCCCGAGCCAGGGTGCCTGTCCCTCACCAGGAGATAGTCGACGCAGGCCCACGCGAGCATGCCGTGGTACTTGCTGTATCGTCTCTTGTTGAAGAGCAGCACCGCGGACCGGGCATGATCAATGAGGGGGTAATGCCCGGCCACCAGCACTCCGAGCCGGAATCCCAGCGTCTCGGCCTCCGCGAGGATGTGCAGCAGCAGCCGCTGGTAGTTGAGCACCTGCTCGGTCGGGCTGAAAGGCTGGCGTTCCGGCAGGAAGTTGTCCGGCGGAAGCCCCATGGCTTTCGCGATCTCCTCACGGTCGTCGGCGTTCGCCTCCATGAGGGACTCGCTGCGGCTTTCCCCATAATACAGGGGAGGGAACACGAGCCCTCCGCCCTTCTGCGCGCAGAGAAGTGCGAGTCCTTCCGCCTGGAGGCTGTCCGCTCCCAGCGGGTTCTGCGGCCCATGCCATTCGATGGTTCCGATCGGGATGTAGGCCACGGGGCACTGCTCGCGCCGGGCCCGGACCTGTGCCGGGCGGCACATGTGGTAGCGGACTTCCTCGCTCATGGCCAGGATTCTGTCACGGGGATCGGGGCAGCGTCCAGAGAGTCGGCGATCGTCTCTCCCCCGCGCTTACGCTATTCTGGCGCTATGAATGCCCCCATCGATCTCCGTTGCGGCGGGGCAGTCCCGCGAAGAGCCGGGGATCGAGACGATCACGACCGGTGACGAGTGGCTCGCGCTGGAGGTGCTCTCGGGCTCCTACGACCTTGTGGTGAGAGGTGGGACGTCGATCAGCCCTTGACGGCCCCCGCAAGCGCGGCGCGGACGAAGAGGTTCTGCAGCCCCACGTACAGGGCCAGAAGCGGCAGCAGGGCAATGGCCAAGCCCGCGTAGATGGCCTGATAATTGGTCGAGTAGTTGCCGGCAAAGGAGCTGATGAACGCCATGAGCAGGTACTTGCCTGACTTGTTGTACAGGAGGCTGCCCAGGAGCGAGTTCCAGACCTGCGGAAGGGTGATGAGGCTGAAAGCCCCAATGGCGGGCTTGATAAGGGGCAGCATGATGGAGTGGTAGTAGGTGAACATTCCGCCTCCATCAACTTTCAACGACTCCTGCATTTCCCGGGGGATGCCGGCCGCCGCGCTTGTGAAGATCATGGTGGAAAGCGCCCCGCCCGAAATCGCCCCTAGCACCAGCACGGTGTACGTGTTCGTCAGTCCCAGGGTCCGAACGATGATGTACGAGGGCAGCATCGTGATGACCCCGGGAATCACCATCTGCAGTAGATAGAGGGTGTAGAGCACGCTCTGCCATTTGCGCTGGAACCGGGAAAGCCCCAGCCCTGTTGCCGAGCCCAGCAGCGTGCCGAGAACGATCGCAAGAGCGGTCACGCACACCGTCGCGATGAAGGATCTGTACGCCTCGGCCGAGCGCAGGATGTTCAGCCATCCGTTGAACAGGTAGAAGGGCTGAAAGTACGCGCGCAGCTTTTCGGGGGGAATGGTGTAGGTCTCGGCGAGCTCCCGAATGGTCAGGTTCGTGTCGATGTACCCCGAGATCCCCATGTCTTTCTTGAACTTGGGGAGGTCGAGATTGAAGAACGTCGCCATGTTCCCGAAGCGGGCGTCGAGGTTGAACTCCCGGTTGGGAGGAACCCAGGCGTGGAACTTTGCGCTCTCCGCGGTGGGAACGAAGGAACGGATGAACAGGAAGTAGAAGGGTGTCAGGGTGAGCAGGGCGTACAGGGAAAGAAGAACGACGAGGATGACCACCGCGATCGCCCGCCGGGCGGCGACCTGCTTCCTGTGGACCGCAACAGCACTCATGTCAGCCCCTATGTGACCTGGCGCCGCTTCTGCCAGCGGAAGATGAGCAGCGCGATGATGATGAGCGGCGTGAAGACGACGATGGAGGAGGCAACCCCTTCGGCCAGCATGCCGATGCCGTAGGTGCCGCCGGTCCCCAGGCCCATGCGGTAGAGGGTGATCGAGAACAGACGGGCCTGCTCGTTGCCGTACAATGCGCCGAAGCCGACCGGCTCGTCGAAGATGCCGAAGGACCCCACCAGGCAGCTGATCGTGGCGATCGCGATGCTGGGGATGATCTGAGGAAAGTAGATGTGGCGGAGGCGCTGGAGATAGCTCACCCCATCCATCTTCGCTGCGTCGATCGTATCCACCGGGATGGTGAGCAATCCCGAGAGGAAAATCGCCATGTTGTATCCCGCGTAGCGCCACCCGACGAACGCCACGAGCGCAAAGAGACTGGCCGAGGAGCTCTTCAGGTTGATGGGTTGGGGAATGATGTGCAGAAGCTCGAGCAGGAGATTCAGCGAGCCGGTGTCTCGAGCGAACAGAAGCTCGATGAACATGCCGGCGCCTAGTCCCGAAATGATGTAGGGGAGGTAGATGATGACGAAGTAGCTTTTCTGCACTCGCGTGGACAGCTCATACATCATCAAGGCGAAACTCAGACCGAAGATGAAAACGGTGAGGTAGTTGCACGCCATGAAGATGAAGGTGCGCAGGACCGTGGGCCAGATGTACTGCATGACCCCGGGATCAGTGAAGATCGAGATGAAGTTGCGAATCCCCACAAACTGCGCTTTCGTGGAGGTGAAGCCGACGAGATCGGTGAATGCTAGGGGAATGCTGACGAGCAAGGGCAAAAGGATGAAGGTGAGATAGAGAAGAAACTGCGGCGCCACGAAGAACAGGCTTGTCCGGTTTTCCCTTCGCAGAGTCAGTGACAGCGATGTTCTGGGTCCCATTTCCTTCCCCGAGTAGAAGAATGGCGAGGCGTCTCGGGCGCACGCCTGAGACGCCTCGCACGCATCTGCCTTCGGCGACGAAGCCTACTGCACCTTGAAGGCGTTGTCGAACATTTTCTGGTACGCGGCCATCAAGCCCGCCATGTTGATCTTGCCAGAGAAGTAGTCCCCCCAGATCGGCTGAAGCGGGTCGGAGAACGCGGGGCTCGGCCGACCCTCGATGTAGAAGCGGCCGCCGGCATCGGGCCCGAATCCGGTATTGTCCCAGCTGGCTTTGCCGAACTTGCCGTCCATCACCGGTTTGATCACGGTCAGGTACTGCGGCGTCCTCAGGTTGAGGCCTCCCACCGAGGACAGATCATAGGCGGGGACAGATCCCAGGCTTTCCGCCAGCATCTTCACGCTCTGGGGGCTGAACATGAAGTTGAGCGCCCGGACCGCAGCCTTGAACACTGCGGGATTCTTCTGCACGTCCTTGTAGATGCCGGGTCCCTGGCTGACATCGGGCGGGAAGGCCTGGATCTTGCCCGCGCTGTTCGGCGGCAGGGGAAAGCCGGCGAGCTGGGCCGACGGATCCGCAGCTTCGACCTTGTCCCAGAGCCACGGCCCGTGGAAGGTCAAGATCGCCTTGCGGCCGATGAAGGCCGCCTCGAAGTCGTCCTCCCAGGCCAGGGTCCAGAACTCCTTCGGGAAATAGCCCTTGTCGTACCATTCCTTCAGCTTCCTGAACGCGGGCACATACGGGTTCTTCGCAAGGTCGGTCCACTTGGCCTTGCCCGTGTACAGGTCGGCGGCCTTCGACTGGGCGGCGGGATCAAAGGCAGTGATGAAATGGTGCAGGAACTGGTAGGGCCAGCACCACACGTGCCACCCCGTGGCGATCACGTACTTCAGATCGCTGCGGGTACCCACGTACTGCTTCAGCTTGGCCAGGAAGGCGTCCAGGTCAGCCATGGTCCGGATCGTCGAGGGGTCGAGCCCGGCCTTGGCCATTTCATCCTTGTAGTAGATGAAGCTCGCCAGGGGTCCCGAGCTCCATTGCATGATGGGGACCTTGTCGACGCCGTACCTCTTCTTCCATGCGTTCTTGATGTCATAAGCGAACTTGTCCCACCACTTGAAGTCGACGGTCTTCAGATCGACCATGGTCTCCCCCTGCTTGACGCTCTGCGCGTAGGCCATGGAGCTGAAGCCGGGAGGATTACCTGCTGCCAGGCGGGCCTGGAACGCCGCGTCCTCGGATTCGTTGATGGAGAAGAGGTTGATCTTGATGTCGGAGTTTTGTTGCTCAAACACGTCCCAGATCTGGCGCTCCTTTGCCATGTATTCGGGCTGAGAAGCCCGGACCTCCAGGACAAGAGGAGCTCCCATGGCCGCGGTTACGCCTGCGAGCATCACCACGGTCAGGAAAAGATAGAGCTTGTAGCGCATTCCTTACCTCCTTGGCGCTCGAAATTCGGCCGCACTTATGCGTGCGGCCTTCAGAAGAGGCCGAAATCGAAAGAGAACGAAAGGATACTCATTTCGAGTATCTTTCATAATTCACATTTAGCATATGTTTGTTGTGGTGTCAAGCAAAAAAGCATCTGGAAAAAACAATCCGAAAAGATCCAAAACGGTGCCACGGTCGAAAAGGGGCAGGATCCAAAGGGCGGGGAAAGGTCCAGGAAGATCTGCCGTATTTACCTTACGGGGGACGCCTTAAGCGACGATGACTGTAAGGCCGAGCGCTTCGAATGCCTTGCGATCCTCGTCAGAAATGCCGTCGTCAGTCACAAGATACTTGGCAAGGTCCACCGGCCCCAGAGAAGCGAAAGCCACCTTGCCAATTTTCGTGGAGTCCGCAACAATGATGACCTCTGATGCTGCCTCGATCATCGCCTTTTTCACCGCGAGATCCGCGAAGCCAGGATAGGAAAGGCCCGCTTCCACTGAGATTCCACCCACGGCGAGCAGAGTCTTCTGCACGTGTATCCGATCAAAGAAGGCGGCAGCTCTCTCCCCGGTGAGGGAAAGGGTGGGTGCCTTGAACTCGCCTCCGGTGAGCAGGATCTCGAAAGAAAACTCCGTTCCGAGAAGGAGCGCAATATTCAGGGCGTTCGTGATGATTCGAAGGTGCCTCTTGGATCCAAGGTTGCGGGCAACCTCGGTTACCGTGGAGCCGCAGTCGAGGATGATCGAATCTTCGTCGTGAACCAGCTCGGCAGCCCGCCTTCCGATCCGCGCCTTCTTGTCCATGTTTTCCTGGTGCTGGAGGTGGAGGCTCTTCACCTGCTGCGGCACGCTCTTCAGAAACGCTCCGCCGTGCTCTCGTATGATGAGTCCCTCAGACTCGAGGCGCTCCAGGTCCTGCCTCACCGTAGGCTCTGACACGCCGAAGAGCCTGCTGATGGCGCTCACGCGAGCGCTGCCTTCCTCCTGAAGAAGGTCCAGAATCTTCCGCCTGCGCTGGATGGCGAGCATGTTTCCCGACTCACGATTCTCGATTTCCATCGGTTCCAGTCCCTTCTTCTCAGTCCGCTGGTCAGAGATCGAAGCGCGAATCTCCTTTGATCGAAGCACATAAAAGCATATCATGTCCAGAGTCGAAGTCAATAACGAAGTTATTACAAAATAATCAAAAAAAATACGAAGCAAATGATTGACAAAAATGCGAAATAATGGATACTTCGTCGTAGAACCGGGGCACAGCGAACGCCGCCAAGCCAGGCAGACAATTTCGGTACTGCAGTCTCGGCAACGAGCGCATCGGGAGGACTTAAATGAGTCTCGTGGATCGCGCGACTGTCTTTGGCGTCCTCGTCGGTACCAGGGGTTTTTTCAACCCGGAACTCGCGCGGGGGGGCAGAGCGAAACTGCTGAACCGCCTCTCCAGTCTCGGGTACCAGCACGTGCTTCCCCCTGAGTCCGCCACCCCCACGGGGGCGGTGGAGACCCGCGAGGACGCGCGCAAGGCGGCCGCCGTTTTCCAGGCCCACCGGGACAGCATCGACGGGATCATCGTGAGTCTCCCCAATTTCGGCGATGAGACGGGGATCGTCCAGGCGCTGGAGATGGCGCGCCTCGATGTACCGGTGCTCGTCCACGCCTTCGACGATGATGCGGACAAGGTCGACGTCACGCGCCGCCGCGACGCTTTCTGCGGGAAGATCTCTGTCTGCAACAACCTCTTCCAGCTCGGCGTCCCCTGGACCGACACATCAGAGCACACGTGCCCGGTTGACGGGCCCGAGCTCTCCGCCGACCTTGACAGGTTCGCCCGCATCTGCCGCGTGGTGCGCGGACTGCGCGGCGCACGCGTAGGAGCCATCGGCGCGCGGCCCGCTGCGTTCCAGACCGTTCGCTACAGCGAGAAAATCCTGCAAGCAGCGGGGATCACCGTGGTACCTGTCGACCTGTCGGAGATCCTTTCCGCCGCGGAGCGCCTGAGGGAGAACGCCAGGGACGTGCAGGAGAAGCTTGCCGCCATCAAAGGGTACGGCCGGATCCCGGATCGGATCGCTGCCGGCAGCGTGATGAAGCAGGCAAAGCTCTCCGTCGCCATCGACCGCTGGATGGAGCACAACCAATGTGTCGCTTCCGCCATCCAGTGCTGGGAAAGCGTGCAGATCAACTACGGGTGCGCCACCTGTCTCTCTATGAGCCTCATGGGAGAACAGCAGCGAATGCCCAGTGCGTGCGAGGTCGACGTGAGCGGCGCCGTATCGATGTACGCGCTGACTCTCGCAAGCGGAAACGCGTCCGCGCTCCTGGACTGGAACAACAACTACGGCACGGATAGGGAGAAGTGCGTCGCCACCCACTGCAGCAATTTCCCCAAGAGCTTCACCGGCACCGAGATCGAGATCTCCGAGCTGGACATTCTCGGGGAGACGCTGGGGCGCGAGCGGTGTTTCGGCGCGATCAAGGGAAAGGTGGCCGCCGGCCCGATGACCTTCTTCCGCATGGATACCGACGACAGGCACGGCGCCATCCGTGGGTACGTGGGCGAGGGTGAGCTCACGAATGACCCCTTCCCAATGGACGGCGGCATCGCCGTCTGCCGAGTTCGGAGATTGCGTGCGCTGCTCGCCCACGTCACGCGCGGCGGTTTTGCCCACCACGTGGCCATGGTGCGGTCACACTGCGCCAGGATCGTTCACGAGGCGGCCACGCGCTACCTTGGCTGGGACATGCAGCTGCATGATGTGGAGGCCGGAGCGTGAGCTCATCGCCCCCGCTCAACCCCTTTCAACTTGATCCGGCCGGTATCGAAGAAAGGGCGCGCGAAATCCGCAAGAAGATCGTGCACATGAACTCCGCCGCGGGACAGGGACATACGGGTGCGGACCTCTCGGAGGCGGATATTCTGGCCACGCTCTTCTTCCGCGTCCTGCGCTTTCACCCAGACAACCCAACGGACCCCGAGCGCGACCGCTTCATCCTCAGCAAGGGACACGGCGTGGGAGGGTTCTATTGCACCCTCGCGGAGGCAGGCATCCTCGTCCCTGCTCTCCTGGACACGTATCTCAAGTTCGACTCGTCGCTGCCCGGGCACCCGGTGCGTCAGAAAACGCCGTTTGTCGAGATCAACACGGGCGCCTTGGGCCATGGCCTTTCTGTCGGCGTCGGGCTGGCATTGAGCGCACGACTCTCCGGCCGGCGCTTTCGCGTATACGTTCTCCTGGGGGATGGCGAGCTGCAGGAGGGTTCGAACTGGGAAGCGGCCATGAGCGCGGCCCATTTCAAGCTGGGCAACATCGTGGCGATCGTCGATCGCAACACGCTGCAGCTCGCCGATCGCACCGAGTCTATCATGGCCCTGGAGCCCTTGAGCGCGAAATGGGAAGGCTTCGGGTTCGAGGTGGCCTCGGCCGACGGGAACGACCCGGCCGACCTCGTGAGGGTCATCGAGTCCTTCGACACGGCAGGCACGAAGCCTCACGTCCTCCTGGCCAGCACCGTAAAGGGGAAGGGGGTCTCCTTCATGGAGGGACAAGCGGCATGGCATCACAAGATACCCGTCGGCGACCAGCTCCGCCAGGCGATCGAGGAGCTGGAATGACGGCGCAGGCAGCGACCCGCGACATGCGGGAAGCGATCGTCGAAGAGCTGATCCGCTCCTCGGAGGGGGGGGTCCCCGTCGTCGTGCTCGTGAGCGATTCGACAACCACCTCCGCCATTAGTCCCTTTCGGGCGCGGTACCCGGACCGTCTGGTGAACGTCGGCATCGCCGAGCAGAACCTCCTGGGGATCGCGGCAGGACTTTCTCTCGGCGGTTTTATCAGCGTCACCGCGAACGCTGCCTGCTTCCTCGTGGCGCGTTCCTGCGAGCAACTCAAGAACGACATCTGCTACTCGGCAACCGACGTCAAACTTCTCGGGTTGAACGCAGGCGTTGCATACGGGCCTCTTGGCTCGACGCACCATGCCATTGACGATATTTCCATCATGAGGGGTATGGGGACGATACGGATATTCGCCCCGGCAGACGCAATCGAAGCCGCGCAGACCCTGCGGCACGCCCTGCACACCCCGGGCCCCGTCTATATTCGACTTGACAACGTGCCTCTTCCCGTCTTCCATGGCCCGCGCTACGAGTTCGTCCCGGGGAGGATCGACGTGGCAGCCGAAGGGACGGATGTCATCGTCTTCGCTCTCGGCTCGCTCGTGCCCGAGGCACTCCTGGCCCGCGAGTGGGCTGCGGCTACGGGCGTGAGCGTCTCCGTCGTAAACATGTCGTCGATTCGTCCCATTGACGCAGAGAGCGTCGCCCGCCAGGCTGCCCTGAGCGGTCGGGTGGTTACTGTTGAAGAACACTCGCTGCATGGGGGGATCGGGTCGCTGGTTGCGGAGACCCTTGCTGAAAGAGGGCTTTCCGTGCGCATGGCCCGGTTGGGAATTCCCGAAGGGGAGTTTGCAAAGGCCGGACCGCGGGCCGAAATACGACAGTATTATGGGATCGATGCACGGGGCATTCAGCGCGCCGTGCTTCGGATCGCCGGACGCGAGGGCTGAGATGTCCCACCTACTCGCCATTGACCAGGGAACAAGCGCCACAAAGACCGTCGTATTCGATGTCCAGGGGCGGATCGCGGCATCCGCGACACAGCAGGTGGATTGCTCTTTTCCTCGTCCAGGATTCGTGGAGCAGGACCCGAATGCAGTTTATCGCAGCGTGATTGAATCGGTGCGCCGCTGCATGGCGATCTTCAAGGAACGCGGGGGAGATCCGGCTGATATCGCGAGCTGCGGCATTTCCAACCAGAGAGAGACCTTCCTCCTGTGGGATCAGCGGGGAATGCCGCTCGGCAATGCGGTGAGCTGGCAATGCGAGAGATCGGCGGACATCTGCGCGCAGCTTCGCACCGGCGCGCTCGGCGAGGAAGTCTCACGGAGGACCGGTCTCCTCATCACGCCGTACTTTTCCGCAACGAAGCTTCTCTGGCTGCTCGAGAACGACGCCGAGACGCGGCGCGCCGTGCGAAGCGGCGGCGTCCGGTTCGGCACGGTCGACACCTGGCTGCTCTGGTGCCTCACACGGGGCGGTTCCTACGCCACCGACTACACGAACGCCTCCCGTACGCTTCTTTTCAACATCGATGGGCTCGACTGGGACGAGCACCTTCGCGCGACCTGGGACATCTCGGATCTTCTGCTCCCGCCGTGCCATTCATCGGTGCATCCATACGGGGAAACAGATTTTGACGGGGCCATTCCCGGGAAAGTTCGCATCGATGCAATGATCGGAGATTCGCACGCGGCAGCTTTTGGCGAGCGATGCTTCACGCCCGGCATGGTGAAGGCCACGATGGGAACCGGTTCATCCCTGCTCATGGACGTGGGTGAAACGCGATGTCCCGCGCGCTCGGGGATAGTTTCCACGATATGCTGGAGCGTGCCGGGGAGCGTTCACTACGCCCTGGAGGGGATCATCGTGAGCTGCGGGGCGACCGTCGCGTGGTTGCGCGATCGGCTGGGGCTTGTCGCCGAGAGCACCGACACGGAAGCTCTGGCTGTGTCGGTCCCGGATAACGGAGGCGTATACCTTGTGCCCGCTTTCAGCGGGCTGGGCTCGCCCCGGTGGAAGAGCAACCTCCGCGCGTCGATCGTCGGACTGACGTTTGCAAGCGGGCGCGCCCATGTCGTCCGAGCGGCCCTGGAATCGATTCCGTATCAGATCGCCGACGTGCTGGCCGCGATGCAGGAGGCAGGCGGCATGAAGCCGGTGGAGCTGCGCGTGGATGGCGGCATGACCACAAATCGTTTCGTCATGCAACTCCTCGCAGATGTCGCCGCTGTTCCCGTTGTGAACGTCGGCTTCCCGGAAGTTTCGGCGCTCGGAGCTGCAATGCTCGCCGGGCTCGGCGCAGGCGTCTACCGTTCCCTTGACGATCTGCCGAAACTCCCGTCCACGGCGCTGCGGTACTGTGCCGGGCCGGGCGCGGCACGCGCCAGAGACGACTACCGCGAGTGGGGAAGGATCCTTGAGCGGCTTCCATAACCGGGCGTCTCGGCGGAACATGAGGTCGATGTTCGAAGCATCATCACGCGTCCCGCGTGACCCGACACGCCATCGGAACATCTTGATCCAGCACGGGTCGCCCATGCCCCGGAAAGCACTTTTCACTGCTGCACCTTTGATCGGAAAGCGAGCAAGATGATCGGATCGAGAACTTCGACTGGCGCGTCAGTGTGGCGGCGAGGCGCCCTTCTACGGCCCGCAGGGGCCGTCCCGCGCACACAGTGAGGAACGAGGCACGATAGTGGGCGAGAGGGCAAAATCCAGCGATGAATCGTCGGCCGTCACGGTGACCAGCGTTCGCTTCGAGCATCTTCGTGAGACGCTCGGCGTGGGCACGGCCCGGCCACGGCTGTCGTGGATCCTCGCCACATCGGCTGAAGGGTGGCGTCAGGCTGCCTATGAGATCGAGGCCGAAGGAGAGGACGGGGGGGAGCGAGGGCGAACGGGCAAGGCAGCGTCCCATGAATCTGTGCTCGTGCCATGGCCGTTCGAGCCGCTGGCTTCCCGCGAACGCGTCGCGGTCAAAGTGAGGGTCTGGGGCGCCGACGGCAGCTCCTCGGAATGGAGCGCTCCTCATCGGGTCGAGGCGGGGCTGCTGAACATGGCGGACTGGACCGCGCGGTTCGTCACGCCGGATTGGGACGAGGACATGACCCGGCCGCAGCCCAGCCCGCTGCTGCGGCGCCAGTTCGACGTGCGCGCGCGCGTGAAGAAGGCCCGCCTGTACGCGACTGCCCTCGGGCTGTACGAGGCGCAGATCAACGGCGTAATCGTCGGCGACCGGGTCTTTGCTCCTGGGTGGACCAGCTACAGTCATCGGCTGCGCTACCAGACCTTCGATGTGACCGGCCTGCTGCGGGAGGGGCTCAATGCAATCGGAGCAATCCTTGGCGATGGCTGGTATCGGGGCCGATTGGGCTACAACGGCGGCCGCCGCAACATCTTCGGGGATCGCCTCGCGCTGCTTGCCCAGATCGAGATCGAGTACGAGGATGGCACGAGCCAATTCGTCTCAACCGACTCGTCGTGGCGTGCCGAGCGCGGCCCGGTTCTCATGAGCGACATCTACGACGGAGAGACCTACGACGCTCGCCTCGAACGCCTGGGCTGGTCGGAGCCGGGATACGACGACCGCGACTGGGTCGGGGTTCGCGAGGTCGAGCGGGATCTGGCAACGGTCGTCGCGCCGAGCGGGCCGCCGGTGCGGCGCACGCAGCTGGTGAAGCCGGTCGCCGTCACCAGGTCGCCGTCCGGCCGTACGATCGTCGATTTCGGCCAGAATCTCGTCGGCCGCCTGCGGCTCACGGTCACGGGCCGGTCGGGGCAGTCCGTCACCATACGCCACGCCGAGGTGCTCGAGAACGGCGAGCTCTGCACCCGGCCGTTGCGGTACGCGAAGGCCACGGATCGATACACGCTGCGGGGAGAGGGGACCGAGACATGGGAGCCGCGCTTCACATTCCACGGGTTTCGCTACGCAGAGGTCGAGGGCTGGCCCGGCGAGCTTCACCCAGAAGACGTGGTCGCCGTGGTCTGCCACTCCGATCTCGAGCGCATCGGCTGGTTCGAATGCTCGGACCCGCTGATCAACCGGCTCCACGAGAACGTCGTCTGGAGCATGCGGGGTAATTTCCTCGACGTCCCGACGGACTGCCCCCAGCGCGACGAGCGCCTGGGCTGGACGGGCGACATCCAGATCTTCTCGCCGACGGCATGCTTCCTCTACGACAGCGCCGGATTCCTCAGCTCGTGGCTCGCCGACCTTGCGGCCGACCAGGATGCCGGGGGGGCGGTCCCCTTCTTCGTTCCCAATATCAATCAGGGCCCTGTCGTGCCGGCGGGGGCATGGGGCGACGCGGCCGTGATCGTCCCGTGGGTGCTGTACAGCCGCTACGGTGACACGGGTATCCTGGCGGCTCAATTCGACAGCATGCGCGCGTGGGTGGACCACGTTGCCAGTCTCGCGGGAGACCGCCTGCTGTGGGACAAGGGCTTTCAGTTCGGCGACTGGCTCGACCCTGCCACGCCGCCGGAGCGACCCGGCGATGCGCGCACCGATTCCGCCCTCATCGCCACCGCCTATCTCGCCCGCTCAGCGCAGCTCGTGGCCCAGGCAGCGGGCGTTCTGGGTCGACAATCCGAGGAGGAACGCTACCATACCCTCGCCCATCGCGTGCGGGAGGCGTTCGCAGGCGAGTACGTCTCGCCCAACGGTCGAATGGTCGGCGATACCGCGACAGCCTACTCGCTCGCCCTGCAATTCGGCCTGCTTTCGAACGCCGACCAGCGCCATCGCGCCGGCACGCGGCTGGCTCACCTCGTGCGCGACAGCGGGTACCGCGTCAGCACCGGCTTCATCGGGACTCCGCTCGTCTGCGACGCCCTGTGCAACGTCGGTGAGCACGACGTCGCTTTCCGTCTGCTCGCCCAGCGTGCCTGCCCGTCGTGGCTGTACCCAGTGACGATGGGCGCCACCACCGTCTGGGAGCGCTGGGACAGCATGCTGCCTGGTGGAATGGTCAACCCTGGAGATACGACCTCGTTCAATCACTACGCACTCGGGGCCATCGCAGACTGGCTGCACCGTACCGTGGGGGGGCTCGCGCCCGCTGCGCCTGGATATCGCCGTATTGACATCCAGCCGCGGATTGGGGGCGGCCTCACGTGCGCCCGGGCTCGCCACCGGACTCCCTACGGCGTCGCCGAGTGCTCGTGGAGGATCGAGGGGGGACGGATCGAGGTCGAGATCGTGGTTCCGCCCAACACTTCGGCCCGCGTCACGCTTCCCCTGAGCAGCGCGGAGCCAGTAGAGGTGGCTTCAGGGACGCACAGATGGTCCTACGTGGCTGTGCGTGAGGCTCCTCCTCCGCTCACGCTCGACAGCACTCTGAGCGAGCTTTTCGCCGACCCGGAGGCGTGGACGGCGGTGACTCAGTCAGTGCCGGAGCTCGCCAGCCTGGCTACCATAACGCAGATAAGCAGCGGAACTACTCTGAGGCAGCAGATCGGCTTCATACCGAACGGCGAGCCTCTTCTGCGGGCCCTGGAAGCCGCGCTCGCGCGTCTTGGGCGAGAAAGAGCGATGGCACCCGGGGGAGAGGGTGCGTCATCCCGTCATTCATGACTTTCGGAGGGGAGGTTCGTATGCAGAGCTATTTCGAAGTTCCAGAGTCCAAGAAAATCAGATTGATAATCAACACTGATGCCAAGAACGAGGCTGACGATCAATTCGCAATTGTCCATGCCCTCCTGACAAAGAAGTTCATCATCAAGGGCATCATTGCCGCGCATTTCGAGAGGAAATACGGCGAAGGCAAAGAAAAGTCCATGGAGAAGAGCTACGCCGAGATCGTCAAGATTCTCTCACTCATGAAAATGGAAAAGCAAATTCCCGCTCTCAAAGGCGCCACGCGCCCCCTTGTGGACGAAAAATCGCCGCAAATGTCGGAAGGTGCGGAGCTGATCATCAAGGAGGCTCTCGCCGATGATCCCCGGCCGCTCTATGCCGGATTCATGGGAACGCTGACCGATCTCGCATCCGCCTACCTCCTCGCGCCACGGATAGCCGAAAAACTGAATGTTGTCTGGATTGGAGGTGGTGAATGGCCAAAAGGTGGATGGGAGTTCAATTTGAACGGCGACGTGGATGCGGCAAATGTCGTGTTTCGGTCCAACCTCAACCTGTGGCAGATTCCGATGAATGTCTACAGGATGATGCGCGTCACTTTGACGGAGCTCGCATGCAAGGTCCGACCCTGCGCGGAGATCGGGAAGTACCTTTTCCAGCAGATGGTTGACTACAACAACGGATACGCGGACAGCACTGCGTACCCGGGTTTCCCGATGGGCGAGAGTTGGGTGCTGGGGGATTCACCGATCATCGGTGCCTTGATAGAAGATCACCATCATGACTATGACCTGAGACCTGCGCCCACATTCGCGCGGGACATGTCCTACGCCCATGGGCAAAACAGCAGGAATATCCGTGTGTATAAGAACATAGATGCACGCATGACATTGGAGGATTTTTACTGCAAGCTCGCACTGCTGAAGCAATGAAGTTGCCGTTCTCAGGCCGAACATATATGGATTTCTCGGATCGCGCGAGTGCAGTTCGGGCACACGTGCTCGCAAACGCGGACAGGACTCTGAGGCCTCCTAACAGGATGATGAAGCACCCCTTCATTGACCCCGGCTCAGTCTACGAGGGCAACCTGTGGGACTGGGATTCCTTCTGGGCAGCCCATGCGCTGCTTCATCTTGCCGAAGGGGCAGAGCCGCAGCTTGAAAGCAGGAGACGGCTCTTCATCGAACACGCCAAAGGGAACGTCCTCAATTTTCTGGACTTCCAGTTGCCTGATGGCTACGTGCCCATCATGATCCAGGAAAAGGACTTTCCCGAGCCATATCTCAACGTGCGGCACAGGGAAGGAATTGTCATGAACATGCACAAACCCTTCCTCTGCCAGCAGATCCGGCTCGTGTCGGAGTTTGTCGGCGACTGCGAGTGGATCAGGGACAGGTTCGACCAGGTGGAGGCGTATTTCGCCTGCTACGATCGCACGTACTTCAACCAGCACTGCGGGCTCTACGTGTGGGCGGACGACATCATGATCGGCATGGACAACGATCCCGCCACGTTCGGCAGACCGCGCTTCTCGACTGCCGGCATGTTCCTGAACGGCTTCATGGTGGAAGAGCTGCGCGCAGCGGCGGATCTCGCGGATCGGCTGGGGAAGACCGACCGCTCCCAGCACTACAGACGGAAGGCGGAAGCGCTGGAGCTGGCGATCAATGAAGAGTGCTGGGATCCTCGGGACGGCTTCTTCTACTCAGTTGACGTCGACGTGAAGACGCGACGCTACGACTGGTTCCACACGGGCCTGGGGGTCTTTTGGGAAACCCTCCCGATCAAGATCCGGGCCTGGACGGGGTTCCTCCCCCTGTGGACGGGGACCGCGACGGCCGAACAGGCCAGGCGGCTCGTGCGGCATGCAACGGATGACAAGAGCTTTTGCGCGCCGTACGGCATCACGTCCCTGGCGAAGGACGAGAAGATGTTCAGTCTGCAGCCGTCCATCAATCCGTCGAATTGGCTGGGGCCGATCTGGATCGTCGTGAACTACGTCGTCTTTCAAGGCCTCCTCCGCTACGGGTACCGGGCGGAGGCGCAGACCCTGTGCGCCAAAACACTGCGACTTCTCCAGCAGGATCTGACACGGACGGGCACACTCCATGAGTATTACGACCCCGAGACGGGCGCGCCCATCATGAATCCGGGGTTTCTCAACTGGAACATGCTCGCGGTCACCATGGCGGCAGAAGCACGCAGAGGGAGGCCCTGAACATGTTCGAGCGGCCCATCACTTCCGGCGTCATCATCGGAACGAGGGGATTTTTCAGTCCCGAGCTCGCCTGACGGGGGAAAAAGTCGCTGGTGGCGCCGGCCCCTCCCACGTCGTGCCGAAATGCACTGCCGTTGCAGCGGGGTCCTTTTGAAGGGCGGGAATCAGGACGCTGGCATCCTGATCGAGACAGATTCATCCGCGGCAAAAGTCATGTTCTCATCACCGACGACGGAATACGCGACGAGGACAGGAGCCTCTTCGAAGCCAAGGGAGTCATCGTCGTTATCGCATAGGGCCGTTCCGTGCGTGCCGCGTGCCGGCCTTCGTGCTATACTCCCCGCGGAGAGCCGCAGTGAAGAAAGCGATACGCCTGCTGATCGCCGACGACCATCACATCGTGAGGAAGGGAATCAAGGTGCTCCTCGCGACGGAGAAGGACATGCAGGTGGTCGGTGAAGCGGAGAACGGCGTCGAGGCGGTGAAAAAAGCCGCGGCCCTGGAACCGGACGTGATCCTGATGGACATCGTCATGCCGGAAATGGACGGCATCGAAGCGACGCGGAGGATCACCTCCGAGAGACCGGGCACACGGATCCTCGTGCTCACCAGCTTCGCGGCGGACGACAAGGTATTCCCCGCGGTGAAGGCGGGCGCGCTGGGATACCTGCTGAAAGACTCCACCCCCGACCAACTCCTCGAGGCCATCCGCCAGGTGCACCGGGGTGAACCGTCCCTCGAGCCTTCCATTGCCCGGAAAGTCCTTCAGGAGCTCTCGCATCCCGGCGGAGCGGGCACACCGACTTCCGAGCCGCTCACTGAGCGGGAGATGGAGGTCCTCCGGCTGATCGCCCAGGGAATGAGCAACAAGGAAATCGCGGCGAAGATCTTCGTTGCGGAATGGACGGTTCGCAGCCACGTGAGCAGCATCCTCGGCAAGCTCCACGTCGCCAGCCGCACCCAGGCCGCTCTGTACGCCCTGCGCTCAGGTCTTGCCTCCCTGGACGATGTTCCGCCCCCCGACCGGGCATAGGCCTGCGGCGTCCCCGACATCTTCCTGAGAGAAAATCACACATTTTATCGATGCGACCGGTGGTGAGGGCGGACTATATTTCCCCTGCGAGGCGGCTGCACGGGCGCGCCCCGAAGGAGACGAACGGTTTGAGGATTCTCATCGCGGACGATCAGAAACACGCCCGGAACGGGTTGAAGGCCCTGCTCTGCGCATCGATGCCGCAGCCGGAGATCTGGGAGGCAGCGAACGGGCTGGAGGCGGAGCGCCTTGCCGAAGAGGTGCGGCCCGACCTTGTCCTGATGGACGTCCGCATGCCCGAGCTGGACGGGCTTTCCGCGACGCGCTGGATCAAGTCCCATTTCCCACAAGTCAAAGTCCTGGTCCTTTCCCTGCATGAGGGCAGCGCCCAGGAGGCAAAGGAGGCCGGGGCGGACGGTTTCGTGAGCAAGTGCGAGAGCCCCCAGAACCTCCTCGGCGCGGTGGCTGCGCTGGGATTCCCGCCGAAACCCTTGGAACCCTGCAGCTGATGCTGCAGGCGCCGCCGGCCCGCGCAGCGGCTTGCGTGCCGGATCGGGCCGACGTAGGATCGAGGCGTCATGACGGCCTGAACGCAAAAGATAATACAGATCGGATTGCGCCATCGACGGTTGCTGAGGTCGGTGAGGCGGACCAGGTGCTCCGTCGGAGTCGGACTCGCAATTCGGTATCTGAATCGAGTGGCGGATCGTGACGGTGTCCCTGCCCACAAGGATCTCCTTCACGAGCAATCGTAGCACCTTCTGGCGTTCAGAAACCTCAAGCATAGCCGCCCTCGCCCGCAACCGGGCGTTGAAATCGGAGAGTGTTTCAACCAGCCGCAAGTACTTGGTTTGATCCTCGGAAGCTGTCTCCAACGACTGCAATTCCGCCTGAATCGCTTGGTCCTTTTTGCGAAGTTCTGGCATGCGATTGCGGAGTTGCTCAAGACTTACCAAATCTTCCTGATACGCCGTCAGCAACCGGTCCATGTTTTTCACCATCCGTGCTCTGTCTCGTTGCAGTTGTCCTTCGCGCTGCTTCAGAGGGTCTGTAGTTTTGGCCGCCTCGAGCCGACGATCCAATTCCTTCTGGATTAGACTCGGATCTTCTAACAGCCGCAGCAGCTCTTTCCAAACCACCTCGTCAAGGTGATCCTGGCGAACAGGCGGGTTATCGCAGACCGCGCCCTTCAAATGCCGATACGCGTCTGAACCCAAGCACCGATAATAATAGAGCTTGCGAGCGGACGTTTGGGTTGATGTACGATAGAGGGCGTAACCGCAACGCTCGCACACCAGCATGCCCTGCAAGAGCGATGGGGTAATCGTGCGCCGCAAAGAATGCCGCTTGTTTTGCTGCAATTGCTCCTGAGCCAGAGCGAATGTCCCTTCGCTGACCAAGGCAGGAACAGGAATCTCGACCCAATCCTGGCGGGGCCGTTCATGGTTGCAGCTGTTGCGGTTGGACAAGCCTTTGCGCTGGCGCAAGGGCCGCGTGATCCGTTGCCGCGCACCAATCTCCGTCTTGCCAAAGCATGCCCGGCCTTCATACGCGGGGTTGCGCAGCATGGCCCAGACAGTGGAGCGTTCCCATCGCGACACTCCGCTGCGTGTCGGGGTATGTTGATCGTTCAGTATACGCACGATCGCATTGATGCTTTGGCTTTGCCGAGTGTAGGCCTCATACACCAGTCGAACAACGGCTGCCTCCGAGTCGATGACTTCGTAGTAGGCCGCCATGGTGTCACTCTTCTTCACATACCGGTAACCGTATGGGGCGCCTGAGAGCACATTGATGGACCCCTGCTGGGCGCGATGGCGTTTGCCGCGCCGGCAGCGCTCGGCAATTTGCGCCCGCTCGTATTCGGCTATCATGCCTTGGAACTGCACCAGCAGTTGGTCCTCAGCAGTCACGCCGGAAGGCGCTTTGAGAAATACGAGCTCCACGCCGCACCGTGTCAGTTCCTCGGCAAGCAGCACTTGGTAGGCGTACTTACGGCTGAGGCGATCAGGGGAGTAGATGAGCGCCGCTTCGATCTGCCCCGCGGCAGCTAGATCGCGCAAAGCTTCCAGGCCAGGCCGTAGGAGAGTGGCCCCGCTATATCCTTCATCCTGGAAGCGCCATTCGGGTGGAACCAGATACCCGTGAGTCTCGGCATACTCCACCAGCGCCGCCAATTGGCTGGCGATCGTGTGGTTCTCTTTCTGACGGTCGGAGGAAACCCGTGTATAGATGGCAGCTGTTCTGGTCACCTAGACCCTCCTGAACACTTGTTGGTTGGCAGGCAGTCGGTCGGACCTTGTCTGGGACAAGCACCTCATAAGCTTGGACCAACTTTTCTGCCAACAACCGATCGAATTGATACTCCAGCCGCATCCTCCATTGGGGACGCGGCAGGTTATCGTCCACGACCTCCCCCGCGATTCAGCAGCGTCTGCAACGCGCGGCTCACAATCTCGCTCAAGGTCAATCCGGTCGAAGCGGCATAGGTGCGGATTGTGTCGGCCAGATTCTGTGAGAGTTTGACGGTGAATGAGACTTTGACGTCGCCGACCGGAACTGAGTGTTTCAGTTTCTTCGCCGTCTCGAGGTAGCGGTAAGCTTGACGTCTGGAGATGGAGCAGGCTCGGGTGAGTTGTTCCACCGCATCGGGTAGATACTCGTGCCGGCGCAGAACGGTACGAGCAAGATTGAGCCGCTCGGCTTTCTTCACGTTGCTGGCGCGAGGCATGTGTCATATATATACTTCTCTTTATGACATATGTCAAGTCTATCTCTTTCATTTTGATTTCTTTCCCTCTTGCCGATACTGAACCACCCGGTCAAAGACAAAGTTACCTTTTGCGTTCAGGCCGTCATGACTCCCCCCTCTGACGAAGGTGATCTCCAGCAGTGGCGGGGCCGCGCCCTCCGCCTGGTCATGCTCGTCGGAGCGGCCTCCGGTTTGCCGGCCTATCTTTCCGTCATCGCCAACGCCTTCCTCAACAGCCGGCTCACGCCGCTTCTCTGGATCTATTCGGCCGGATATATGGGATTCGTCCTGATCATTTTCCTCCCTCGGATCGACGACCGGGTCCGTGCATGGCTTTTCCTCTTCTTCACGTATGCTATCGCGGCGGCCAGCTTTGCCCGCGTGGGGCTGGCGGGAAGCTCCCGGCTGTACCTGGTCTTTCTGCCCGCCGCGGCCACGATCCTCATCGGAGCGCGGGCGGGGTACTTCTGCCTGGGGATCAGCCTCGCCCTGTACGCGGGATTCGCGGCCCTCGCGCGCGCAGGGATCCTTTCGCGATGGCTCACCGAGACGCGGAATCCGCTGGAGCTGAGCTTTTGGATCGAAGCGGGTGTGGCTCTCGGCGTCTTTCTCATCACCCTCACCGTGCTCCTCGAACGATTCACCAGCAAGCACATCCAGACCCTGTCGACCAGTACCCGTGTCACGCTGGAGCTGGAGCGGGCCTACGCGTCGCTCGAACGCCGCATGCAGGATCGCACGCGCGAGATGGGGCTCCTCAATTCCGTCGCAGCGGTCGTCAGCGGTCTCGTCGATCTCGGGGAGATCCTCAAGGCGTCACTCGAGAAGACGATGGAAGCCTTCGGGATCGAAGCAGGCGGGGCATATGGCCTGGAGGAGTCCGGCACCCTTGTCATGCTTGCCCACAAGGGCCTGTCGCAGGGGTTCATCGACACGACGGCGCGGCTCGACCTCGTGACCGCTCTGGCGGGCCGGGAGCTCAACCTCGAACAGCCGCTGTCATGGACGGTGGCCGATTACCCCGACGGAGTGCTCAAGCAGTCGATAGAAGCGGAAGGGCTGAAGCGGATCATCGGCGTGCCTCTCGCCGCAAAGGGCACGCTCGTGGGAGGTCTCGTTCTCAACTCACGCGCGGAACGCGACCTCTCGTCCGAGGAGGACTCCCTCCTCATCGCCGTCGGCCAGCAGATCGGGCTTGCCATCGAGAACGCCCGGCTCCTCGAGCTCGAAAGAGCCGGGCGCTCCGAGGCGAACCGGCGGCGGGAGGTTGCGGAGGGACTGCGCGAAACGCTCGCCGTGCTCAATTCCGATTCCCCGCTGCAGAAGACGCTGAACTTCATCATCAGCCAGGCCTGCCGCCTCATGCAGTGCGACGCCTCATCGCTGTTCCATCTGGAGACCCCGGAGGGCCCGCTCGCCATTCGTGCCGCCTGCGGGCTGGACCAGGGGTACGTCGCCCGTGTCCGCTTTTCACCCGGCAGGGGAGGCGCGGGCAGGGCCCTGGCCGAGCGGAAGCCGTTCGCCGTGCCGGACGCAGAAGAGTTCATCCAGGCGCTCAAGCGGGATTCAAGCCCGGGGGCGTGGGAGGATGCTGAGGGGCTGAAGCGGATGATCGAGGCGGGCTACCACGCCATTCTCTCGGTACCCCTGATCGTGCAGAACGAGGGCTACGGGGGGATCACCCTGTACTACCGGGCCCCCCGGCGGTTCAGTGATGAAGAGGTACAGCTGGCCACAAGCATCGGCGTCCAGGCAGCCATGGCGATCGAGAACGCCAGGCTCCGCGCACAGGCCGAGCAGACAGCGGCGCTGGAAGAGCGCAACCGGCTCGCGCGCGAGCTTCACGACTCGGTGACGCAGTCGCTGTACAGCGTCACCCTGTACGCGGAGGCGGCTGCCCGTCTCCTCGGCGCGGGCCAGACCGTCGAGGCGGCCGAGCACATGCGGGAGCTGGGAACTACTGCACGCGAAGCGCTGCGGGAGATGCGGCTGCTGATCTTCGAGCTCAGCCCCCCGGCCTTGGAGACGGGCAGCCTGGCAGACGCTATCCAGACCAGGCTGGACGCGGTGGAGTCGCGCGGGGGCATGTCGGTGCAGTTCCACGTGGAGGGAACGGAGAGACTGGGCAGGGACTGCCGTCAGGAGCTGTACCAGATCGCCCAGGAGGCCCTGAACAACGCGTTGAAGCATTCGCGGGCCCAGGCGGTGCGGATTCTCCTTCGGTTCGCTGAGAAGGAAACGCGGCTGGAGATCAACGACGACGGTGTGGGATTCAGGCTGGACCAGGCCCAGAAGAGCGGGGGCCTCGGGCTGCGCAGCATGCGGGAACGGGTCGAGCGTATATCGGGCTCCCTGAGCGTGGACAGCATTCCGGCCGGCGGAACCAGGGTATCCGTGATAGCGCCCGGACCGCTGTCCGGATGCGCCTGCTCGGACTGAATCGACGGGCCGGTGCAGTACCGAGCAGCTCACGCTGCCGGTCCCGCATGTAGTGTTCGACGAACCACGAATTGAGCACGATCGAATCTCTGCAGCTTCCCGATTACCTCGACAGAAGGGCGGTGCCCTGGTCGCGAAGCGTGCGCAGGCGTTTCCGCACGCCGGAGATCGAAAGCTCGACCTCCTCCGCGGTCTCCGCGAGGGTGCAGCCTTCCAGGTAGTGCATCTCGGCGGCCCTGCGGGTGCTCTCCTTCGCTCCCGCGAAAACCTGCTCCAGGACGAAAGTATCCAGGACCCTCTCTTCCACCTGCTCCCGGCCCGCCAGGCCTTCCAGCAGGGGATCGGCGCTCACGGTCGGCCGGCGTCGGTTGGTGCGGAGCATGTTCAGGCAGACGTTCGTGGCGATCCGGTACAGCAGGCTGGACGGGTAGCTCGCATGCAGGGTCTTCCTGTTGCGGAGCACCCGCACGAAGGTTTCCTGCATGGCGTCCGCGGCCAGGTCCTCGTTCCTGAGCAGCTGCCGGCAGCGCCGCAGGACCATCGGTCCGTAGCGGCGATACAGCGCCTCCACGTCGATGCTTTGGAATTCCAGTGCCGTGTTCTTCATCACTGTTCTCCTGTCCTGCGAAAGATAGAAAAGCAGGAGAATCTTCACATCACCAAAATGTGTGATTCTGTCACGCAAAAAGAGGGCCCGGTTCCTGTCGATTGACGGTGCCGACCGCAGCCGGTAGGATTGATCACGATGCGGCACGAGCACCGGTTGACCGTACAGAGCTACGAGTGCGATGCCAACGGCCACGTGAACAATGCGGTCTACCTCAACTACCTCGAGAGTGCGCGCGTCGCGTTCCTCAGGGCGGCCGGGGCGTCCTACCGTGAGCTCCGCGAGCGGGGATTCGGTCTGGTGGTCGTGCGGATCTGCATCGACTACCGGAGCGAAGCCCTCATGGAAGATCCCCTCCTGGTGGTCACCGAGCCGCTGAAAAAGCGCATCACGGGCGGCATTTTCAGCCAGAAAGTGTACCGCGAGGAGCCCGCGGGGCCCTTCCTGGTCGCCGATGCGGAGGTCACGTGGGTCTGCGTGGACGGCAGGAAAAAGCCGACGAGGCTCCCCGCTTTCCTGGACATGCCGTCGCTCCAGCCCGCCCGGGACTGATCCGGGGTCCGCAGCGCCGGGACATGAACGGAAGGGGCAGCGAATGAGACTGGGGGAATGTGCAGAGGCCCTCGAGCTCACCATGAGCTTCATGGCCGTGAAGAGCACGATCCATCCCGTCGTCCTGTGGGAAGGACGCGAGGGGGTCACGCTCGTCGACGCCGGTTTCCCGGGGCAACTTCCGGGCATCGAGAGTGGGCTCGCAGGCCTGGGGCTGAAGCTGAAGGACGTGCGGCGGATCTTCCTCACGCACCAGGATCTCGATCACATCGGCTCCGCGGAAGCGGTCCAGGCCGCCACGGGAGCCGAGGTCTACGCGCACGCGGCGGACAAGCCCTACATCGAGGGGGAGAAGCGCCTCGTAAAGATGGACCCTGCCCGGTTGGAAGACCGGCTGAAAGCGATGCCGGAGAAGCTGCGCCACCAGGCACGGCTCATGATGTCCGCCCCGCCCACGGTGAAAGTGGTGCGGGTTCTCCAAGGCGGGGAGGTGCTTCCCTTCCACGGCGGGGTCGAGGTGATCGCCACCCCGGGGCATACCCCCGGACATGTCAGCTACTTCGTGAAATCCCTGGGGCTTCTCGTGTCCGGGGATGCCCTCCGGGTGGAGAGTGGAGAGCTGGCCGGCCCCAGCCCCGTGGCGACCCCCGACATGCCTGCCGCCATCGCGTCGCTGAAGAGCCTCCTTCCCTATCCCATCAGGGCAGTGCTGTGCTACCATGGGGGGTATTTCGAGAGGGATCCTTGCGCCCGGATCCGCGAGCTTGCTGCCACAACGGTCCCGGAAGGTTCGGAGTGAAGATCGGCCCCACTCGGCCGAACCAAGCGCCATTACGTACATTATTTGCCGAACTGTTGAAAATGCCGCCAGCAGGAAGATACCCCGCTTTTGCATAGTAATGACTTTCTTTATGCGCGAAACGTTTTCTACTACTTTTTGTTCACCTTCCTGCTGGCGCTGAACTTTTTATTATGGTGCAATCCTAACCTAATTGGCTTCTTACGCAATAGTCCAAAAGGCTCATTTTGACGAATTTATCATGTTGAGGAGCTGGACCTTATTTCCAGCTCCAGTCTTCTGATAGATGTGGTACACGTGGTTCTTCACCGTCAGTGTGGAGATGTAAAGCTTTTCCGCGATTGCGCTGTTGCTGAATCCCCTGGCCATCATCTCGATGATATCGCTCTCGCGGTGCGAGATTCCATACCTCCGGACAAAATCCTCGGGAAGGCTGAATGCAGGGACACGGGTCGGCTCAGCGAAATACCGTGCCAGATAGTAGAGCGCCATGAGCACGAAACCCAGGTAATAGGCGAGCTCCTCGATGGGATAGTCGCGGAGAAAGTCCGGGGATGTCGGGATGTCCTGCACCACGAGCTGGGCGGCAGCGATCGGCGCGAACACACCGAGGAATATGAGAAATGTGCGGATGAGCGACTGCAGCCATTGGTCTTCGATCCGTTTGAACCCGGAGAGGAGAATCACCGCCGCGGCAACGTGGATTCCCAGGAGCGCCAGGTAGTCCACGTTCCAGAGGACTACGCCCGGTCCGGGCTGAGACCAGAGAAGGGGCGCCGCCTCTTTCAGCCCGCCAAGGAGCGCCACTGCCACGGTCAGGATCCCTGTTACGAGGATACGCACCCGACCCGGCTCCTGGCGCACGACCTGCTGGGCGAGAGAAAGCAGGTACCAGGTCACTCCGGCGTTGCCCAGGACGGAGAGCACGACGCCGGACACGTGCAGCCCAGGCCCGAAATCCGCGGCCATGGCCCGCTCGTAGGTCTTCAGCGCCTCGGCGACGAGGATGAGGGTGGCGGCGGTGAAGAGCAGGGCGAAGTCGCGGAAGCTGAGCAGGGAGAGACGCCGGGAGGTGAAGATGGAAACCACGATGAGGGTGACTCCGCCGGCGAAACAGAGGATGTAGGCCGCCAGGACCGCGTGAAGCACCCCTGCCTTCTTTCGGTCTATACGGGGAGGACCCGGATGGCCGGATCCAGCTCGGCTTTCAGGAAATCCTCGATGTAGCTCAGGGTCCCCACCGTCGCACTCGGGCAGCCCTTGCAGGCTCCCAGGTACTTGATGTAGACCTCCGTGATTCCCTCCGCTGACTTCATGTCCACCACCTCGAGATTTCCGCCATCGCGGAGGAGGTTGGGACGAACCTTGCCATCGAGCACCTCCTCGACTGCCCGGTGTTTCTGGATCAGGCCCAGCTCGGAGAATGGCTTCGGGGCTCGCGCCGACCTCTCCCCTTCCATCTCGGCACGGACGTCTCTCAGGATGTCGACCAAGTGGCGCGTACGTGACTCGTGCCCGCCGGGCCGGATGCAGGACTTGCAGAAGGCTCCGGCCTTCGTGTAGTGCGTGATCTCCTCCACCGTCGTCAGGTCGTTGATGCGGATCACGTCCCTGATGGTGCGCAGGCTCACCCGCGCACACTGGCAGACGATCTCCTCCTCTTCGAGGGAGTCCATGTCCACACCCTTGTACTCCGAGGCGGCCTTGCGGATGACGTCGTACGCCATGACGCTGCAATGCATTTTCTGGGGCGGGATGGCCGAGGTGGTCTCGTCGTCGCGCAGGGCTCGTTCGACGTCGATGTTCGTGATCTTCATCGCCTCGTCCACCGTCCTGCCGATGATCATCTCGCACATCATGTCGCTGGAGGCGATGGCCGTGCCGCAGCCGAACGTCTTGAACTTTGCGTCCCGGATCCGGTTCGTCTTCGGGTCCACCGCCCAGAATGCCCGGATGGCATCACCGCAGACCTCCGCGCCCCAGTCGGCCACCACCAGCCGTGCGCCCAGCGCCTCGGCCTGCTCCTTCGTGATCTCCCCGAGATGCCGGGGGTTGAGCATGTGATCGTTCACCTTCCGGGAATAGCTCTCCCAGAGAGTCCCGCCTATCAGGTCCGACTTGGCCATGAAGAGTCTCCTTGCGGGTCGCGGAACCCCGCGGCCGGCACACGTATCAGTGCACGACGCTCGGCGAGATTGTCCGCAGACGCGCGATCCCCGCACGCAGGGCGGCCGTCGCGGCGTCGATTTCCTCTTCGGTCGTGAAACGGGAGAGCGAAAGGCGCACACCCGTGTGCGCGAGCTCCGTGTCAATGCACATCGCGACGAAGGTGGGATTGGGCTCCAGCGATTCGGAGGCGCACGCGCTGCCGGTGGATGCGGCAACCCCCTGGCGGTTGAGGTCCCAGATCATGGCCTCGCCCTCCACTCCCTTCACGCTCATGAGAATGGTGTTCGGCACACGCAGCTCGCGCCTGCCGATGATGGTGATCCCCTCGATGCAGGAAAGGGAGTCCTCCAGCCTGTCGCGCAGGCGGCGCACCTCGGACTGCTCGTAGGAGAGACTGTCGACGGCGAGCTCCATCGCGAGGCCCATGCCGACCAGGAAGGGGACGTTCACGGTGCCGCCGCGGCGCCCGCCCATCTGCTCCCCGCCGTGCAGGAGCGGGGTGAGCGTGAGGCCCTGCCGCACGAACAGTCCGCCGACCCCCTTCGGCCCGTGGAACTTGTGCGCGCTGAAGCTGAGGAAGTCGATCGGCACGTCCTGCACGTCCACGGGGACCTTGCCGATCGCCTGGACCGCGTCCGTGTGGAACAGGATTCCCTTCTCCCGGCAGAGGGCCGCCAGCTCCCTGATCGGGAAGATCAGGCCCGTCTCGTTGTTGGCCCACATGATGGAGACCAGCGCTGTACGGTCGGGATCGATGTGCTCCCGCAGAATGTCAGCGTCGACGATGCCGTCCGCGTTCACCGGCAGGAACGTGACCTTTGCGCCGAGGCCCTGGAGATATCGGCAGGTGTTGCTCACGGCGGGGTGCTCGACCTGGGTGGTGACAATCTCGATTTTCTGCCCGGTGCGGATCTGATCGTACCAGACCGATTGAAGAACCGTGTTGTTGGATTCCGTCGCGCAGCTTGTGATGAGGATGTCGTCGCTGTCCCTGGCATTGATGCCGGCGTACAGCCTGTCGAAGGCGAGGCGCATGTAGGGATGCACTTCAGTGCCGAATGTGTGCAGCGAATTCGGATTGCCATAGAGCTGGCACCAGAACGGCTCCATGGCGTCCTTCACGCGTGGATCGAGTATGGTCGTGGCGTTGTTGTCGAGGTAGATGCGATCCATTTCCTCAATAATATCAAATAGCTCACACGCGTGCAACGCCCGCCAGGGCAGGAACGCGAGTGAGCTACTTCAGCCTCTTCCGAAGCTTTCGACCAGTAGGATGCGGCGTCTCGGGAACGGCGACCGTCCTTTTCGCCCGCGCGGAAAACACCGCCATCAGGATGACCGCTGCCGCAATGAGAAGGAGATTAAGGATCTGCCCGGTGGTGAAGTTGAACCACGTGAACTGGCTGTAATAGTTGTCCAGGTTCTTCAGCGTGATCGGGTAGCCGTACCCGCCGAAACCGATGCCCTTGTCCGGCTGGCGCACGTACTCGATGAAGAAGCGGATGATGCCGTAGCCGAGCATGTAGCAGGCGATGGAAAAACCTTTGTAGGGTCTGCGTTTCCGCACGATGAACCACAGGATCAGCCAGAGCACGAGGCCTTCGAAGAACGCCTCGTACAATTGCGAGGGGTGACGGGGGAGGTTCACGAGACCCGAGGCGGGAACGGGCAGCCCGACGGACACGGCATAATCCTTCACCCACTGCTGGTTGGCGGGAAAGCTTTCGGCATTTGGAAATATCATTCCCCACGGCGCGGTGGTGATCCTGCCGTACAGCTCGCCGTTGATGAAGTTGCCCAGCCGCCCGAACGTGTACCCCAGGGGGATCCCCGAGACGAGCATGTCCCCCCATCCCAGCACGTCCAGCTTTTTCACCTTCAGGAACGTGATGATGGCGATGGTGGCGCCCACGACTCCGCCGTGGTAGGACATGCCGGCGATGCCGGTGAGGCGCACCCTGCCGTCCACCACGCCAAAGGGAAGGATGATCTGCAGAGGGTGCTGGAAGTAGTAGCCGCTGGGGTCGTAGATAGTGACGGCGAACAGGCGTGCGCCGACAAGGAGCCCGATGATGGCCCAGAAGAACATGTCGAGCACCGCGTCTTTTTCCGCGCGGGCCGGCGGCACTGATTCTCCGGTTCTCTTCCCCAGCTGCCACATGAAGAGCAGGTAGGTGACGGCAAAGGCAACAAGGTACATGAAGCCGTACCACCTGACGGGCAGGCCGGGGATGATCTCAGGTCGGATCCACGAGGGGTAGGGAATATACGACAGCACGCAGTCCTCCTTCCGGACTCCAGCTTACAGCTTTTCGACGATCCTGCCCTGCACCGGATCGAAGTGCAGGCTGATCATCTTCTTTTCCGTGCGCGTCTCGTATCGTCGTCCGTGGCTCTCGAGAATCGCGCCGGGATACAATGTACCCCGGACGACGACCTCGGACTGCACGTGCTCGTCGTACTTGTCGCGCAGCATGATGAGGCGCATCTTGCGCTGTTCGATGAGCTTCATCGCCTGGACTTTCTGCGCCCGGGCCTGCGCCAGCATCGCGGCAGCCTGGGACTGCGCGGGGGCGGCGGCTTCCGCCGCGGCTGCCGCCGAGGAGCGCTTCTCCAGCACGAACATCTCCGCATCGAGGTCGGCGATCCGCTTCGTGAGCGCCGTTACCTCGCGCTCCTCCCTTTCGATCTGGTCCTTCACGAGGAAGTCCTGGCCGAAGGAGACGACGGTGCGCACGCCGCTGGGGGACCCGATGTTCTGAGCCTCCACCCCGCGGCTCGCACGCACCTCGCCTGCCACGAGGGTGCCCTTTTCCGTGTCGAGCCTCAGCCGGCCGTTGCACTTCACCTGGCAGCGGACGCAGGGGCCGTGCAGGTGCACGTCGCCGATGGCAAGCAGGACCGACTGCTCGGCGAACACGCCCTCGATGTCCCTCTTCGACCTCAGGATCGCCTTCCCCTCACCCTTGATCCCCTGCCCCACCCTGATGCTTCCGGCCGCGGACAGCAGGGCCGCCTCCACCGATGCGCCGACCTCCAGGATCCCCTCGGCGACCACGGTGAAACCCGAGCGGACCGACCCGCCGATTCGAACGAGACCGGGGAACGTGATGTTGCCCGTGGCCATGGAGACGTCCCCCTCGACGGTGTGCGACTCCGTCACGGAGAGAACACCCCCGTCCTGCACGAGCTCCCCCGCGGCGTCAGCCGTGAACCGGATCATCCCGTCGCGCTGGACCTCCTCGCGGATCCCGCGCCCCGCCTTCAGGGTCTCCTGCGCCTCGGGAGGGAGCGTGAGTGACTTGCCGGTCACGTCCCAGCCGTCCTCCGCGAGCGGGTCCCGCGGGCGCACGGTGGCAACCAGCTCTCCCTTCTGGATTCTCGTGATCCGGTCCTGGGAGCGGAAGTCGGCCCGGCCGTCGCCGCGGAGCGCCACGGCTTTGCCCGTGGCGATGTGGACGTGGAACACGATCCTCTTCTGCGCGTCCAGCCGCGGCGGCCTGCCCTCCGCGACGAGCTGGTCCGCGAAGCCTTCGCCGCGGACGACCTTGTCCATGAGGGCGAGCAGCTTCTGCTCGTCGATCCCTTTCTGCACGCCTGCCTGCCGCAGGCGGGCGCGCACATCCTCGACGGAGATCCGCGCGCCGTCTCCCTCCGGCGGATCGTAGGAGACTGTTGATTTCATCCGGTCGGGTGAGAGGGTGATCCGCATCTCGGCGTCCCGATGCGGCCGGACCCGCAGGAGGACGGCCATCCCGTCGCTGCCCTTTTCCAGTATGCCCTGCTCGGTGGCCACGACGACGTCCTTGCGCATCGCCAGCCCCTCGAAGAGCCGCACGTCCGTCGCCCCGGATCTCGAGGCGCTGAGCGCGGCGCCGAACACGTCGACTCCCGGCTCACCGCCCACGGAGGGGGAGATGCGCAGGATCTCCGCGTCCTTCTTCACCCGGGCCACGGCCTCCACCCGGGAAAGGGGAAAGGCGCCGAGAGACGCCAATGACTTCAGCCCTTCCGGGCTGGATGCCGCGGTCGCCCGGATGGCGGCCGCCTCCTCGGCCGGGAGGAACATCGCGCGCCATTCGATCTTGGGCTCGGAACCCGGTTTCGCCGCGCGACCGGAGACCAGGACATAGTCGGCAAGCTCGGTGGCGGTACCGGCGAAGAACGCGAGAAGATCCTTCCGTACGGTCACGGGATCGAAGCCCTTTACCTTGCTCGCCCGGATTGCCTCGCTGACCGCGGCGGGCGCGAGCGGGGTCCCTCCTCCCCTGCCTTTCCGCAGAAAAAGGACCGCCTTCAGCTTTTCGGCGGATACCGTCACCACGGCAACTCCGTTCACGGCGGGAGAGAGCGAGACGGCGTCGAGCGGAGCGCCGCGGAGCGCCGCGTCCTGCATCATCGACTCGATCTCGTGCATGGGCAGGAGCGAGTCTGCGGCAAAGCCGAGAGCGCCTGCTCGGGAAAGGACTTCCTGCGGATCCGGCGCGGGAGCGCCCTGATCTCCGGGAACAAAGGAAAGAAGGCAGCTCAGGCCGTCGCGGGAGCGAAAGACCGTGATGGCATGATCGCGAAAGGGGACCACGTCGCACCAGTTCACGCCCCTGCGGAGGAATCCGGTCGCGTCCGCCTTCACTTCCCCGCCGGTCCGTGTGACACTCTGAAGAAAGAGAAATCCCCCCGGCTCAGGACGGGGAGCCGGGACGAGCCGGCCGAAGACGCTCTTGCCCTCTTTGCCCTGCGTACCGGGCCGCACCCGGGCAACGATGCTGCCCTGCATGACATAGCCGCTTCCGGTCAGGTTCGGATCGACGGCAACATCCTCGCGGACGGTGCGCTTCTCCACCACCACTTCGACCTGCTCCCGGGGCGGGAGGAAGGGAAGCGCCGCTTTTTTCAGTACCTTTTTCTCCGTCTTGATGCGCTCTTCCCGCAACCGGAAACCCCGCGGCGCCGGTGCAGTTTCCAGGATCTTGCGCGCGACCCTGGCAAGCCTCTCGGGAACAGGAAGGGGTTCGAAATCGATGCTCTCGGGGGTGCCGGGCTGCGGAGCGATGCCTGCCGCGGCGACGAATGTGACCGGCTCTGTCTTGCTGCGCGCAAGGCTGCGGAAGGCCCTGTCGATGGCCCCGGCGTCGATGCCGGCCCTGACCTTCTTCTCCGTGAGAATGGCGATGACGCTCTCAACCGTGATGTCGGCGCCGTTCTCATCCGGGGTGATGGTAATTCGGACTTCGATGCCCTGCTCGTCGATTTCGAGCTTCAGATCGCCTTTCATTGCCATAGGAGGTCTCGCGCGCGGCGCGGCGCGGGAATCCCTGCCTTGCAATTCCCGCTTTCACTGCGGTTCAGCATAGACGAAGGCATGTCACCCGACAAGGGTGAACACCGCCAGTCCGACGAAGACGACGGCGAGGCCCAGCTTCACCTTTCCCACATGCGCCTGGAACGCAGTAGTGATCCTGCCCGAGCTGACGCCCAGGTAGCTCGCGCCGAAAACGACCAGGAGTGGGAGGATGAAGCAGAGGTTGTACAGGGCGAGGAGCCCGATCCCATCGAACCGGCGGTGCATGCGGACAAGGTATCCCAGCAGGGGAAGATAAACCTGGCCCGTGCAGGCGAACTCGAACACGGACACGAGGAAGCCCAGCACGAGGGAGCTGCCTGCCAGCGCCGCGATGCGAACACGCGTGCGGATCGACACGTGAATGCGCTTCTTGAACGATAAGGGCAGCTGCAGGAGCATCTCCGTCGGGCGTCCGGCCCGGATCAGCGTGTAGTCGTACACGGAGAGCCCGGCGAAAACGAACAGGACGGCGACGAGCGCCCAGCGCAGCAGCACGGACACCAGGGACACGGCCGTTGCGGCGCGCAGCGCGGTGAACAGACCCAGCCCGATGAGAAAGTAGGAGAGGAAAACGGCGAAGGAGAAGAGCGCACCGATCACGAGCACCTCGCGCCTCCCGCGGCCAGCCAGCGCGAGGGAGGCAAGAAGGAAGATCAGGGTCGTGAAGGCGCACGGGTTGACGCCGTCGATGAGGCCGGCCGCGATCACGGGGAGCACGGCGAGCCTCTCGGCGACAGGCAGTGCCGCGGGGGTCGAGGTCTCCGCCGCGGGAACAGCCCGTCGTCCCGCCATGGCCGTGAGCACGCCCGACAGCTTCTCGCGAATCATGCTGTCCCCCTGGAGGAGGGTGTCTCCCGCGCGGAGGACAGGGATGGCCGTCAGGGCCAGCCCGTGCGCGGATGCGAACGCGGAAAGCTCCTCGTACATCGCGTTGTCCAGGAGGTTCCGTCTGTTCACCTTGATCCTGCGTCCGAGACTCTTTTCCAGGCGCGGGATCTCGACGGAGAGAAACTCCTCGCAGCTCCGGCATCCCGGGTTGTAGTAGTACGTCACCGAAAGCGGTGCTCCCGGACTGATTGCGGGGAGTGCAGCCGGCGCTGAATCAGGGGCCGTCCGTGACCAGGCTCGAGCGGAAGACGGGCTCACTTCTCGCACCGTCCCCTGGATCCAGTAGTGGAAGGGCGGTGCGCCGGGCACGTCCGTCGTCACCAGGAAGCTCTTGGTGGTGATGCCCCGGTCGTCGATCGAATCGTAGCGCATCAGGAAGTCCGCACGGGCACCGGCAGGGATCCTGCGGGAGCCCGGAACGACCTGGTTGCACGAGCAGGTGGGAAGAAGGGTCACAGTGACCGCCACCTGCTCGAGGTTCGTCACCGTGAGCTCCTGCTCGATCACGGTTCCCTGCGCGATCATGCCGAACTTCCACTCCGCGGGGGAGAACACAAGCCGCGGCGCCGGGGCCGCGTGCACGAGAGACGGGGCCATGACGAGGGCCAGGAGACAGTCGAGGAGCAGGCGTCGTGTCATCGGTTCAGGACCGGGAGCCTTCCCGCGCGCCCCGCTGGAGCCGGCCCCGCAGCAGCGCGTTCTCCCGGCGGAGCGTGGAGAGCTCGATCTGCTGTGTCCGCACCGACTCGACGAGATCCGCCATGCTGAGGGCGCCGGAGTTCAGCAGGTCCTCCAGGTCGCGGCGCATGGCCTTGAAGTCTTCTTCGGCTTCCGCCTCGGGGCCGGGTGACGCTCTTTCGGAATCCTCTTTCGTCCCTTCCATCCATGGCGCGCCGGCCGGTTCGTCCGGCGGAGCCGAAAGCAGCTTCTCCGCGATGCGATACAGGGCACGGGAGAGAACGCTCCCGGGCTTGTACCTGAGGATCGGCACCCGAGACCCCAGCGCCACGGACTGCAGCTCGTCGCGGAAGATCACGCCGAGGTGAGAGATGTCGATTCCCAGATAGCCCCGGGCCGACGCGCGGAGCTTCTCGCCCTTGTCCGCCTCGGCAGGGTCCTCCACCATGTTGAGCACCAGCCGGGGCCGCAGGCGTCCCAGTGCCCGGGTGAGCAGGGCATTCGCTTCGGGATCTTCTGCTCCGATCTTCTCCAGTATCCGCGGGACCGAGGCGCGCTGAAGACCCCCCTCGCGGTCCCGTCGCAGATCCTCCAGGACGGCAAACGCGCGAGATTTCGGGTCAAGCGTGGCGTAGATGGCGCGGAAAACCACGTTCTTGAGGAACAGGTAGGCATTGAGGAGCGATGTCAGCGCGGGCGTAGTGACGACAATGCCCCCCGTTCCGAGGAGGAAGAAGTCCAGGGGGTTCGCGCCGGCGCCCGGACCCAGGTCCAATACCATGAAATCGAACGCGAGCGACTCCAGGCACCGCACCAGGCGTTTCTTCTGCGCGTTTTTCAGTATCGCGGTGCCCGGCATCTCGGCATCGCCGGGCACGAACGAGAGGCCGTCATACTCGGTGGGCAGCACGATGTCTTCGAAACTTGTCCGCGGCGCTGAGAGGAACGTGCCGATCCCCCGACTCACGCTGCGGATCCCGAGCATGGTGTGGGCATTGGACGCGCCCAGGTCGAGGTCCACCAGCACCACCTTCCTCCCCGCCTCGGCAAGGGCTATGGAAAGGTTGATGGCGAGCAGGGACTTGCCGACGCCGCCTTTGCCGCTTCCGATGGGAAGAATCACCATGGGAGCCCGCCGCTAGTGAAAATCGTGCACCTCCGTTTCCTCGTACTCGGGCAGGTGCGCTCCCGGGCCGCTCGCCGGGATCTGCGGCTCCTCGGCGCGCCAGCCGATGAGCACGGCCAGGAAGAGCAGGTCGAGGAGAAACACGCCGAGGAGAACGGCGCCGCCGGTGATCGTGCGCCGGCCGATGCCGAAGATCTGCTGCCCGGCCGCGATCCGAAGGGCTCCCGAGACCACGAGCAGGATGAAGGAAAAGACGCTCATCGCCTTGCCGAGCCGCAGGAGGGCGATCAGCCTCACGTAGCGTGCGGGAAACAGGGCGAGCATGCCTCCGCCAGCCGCGATCAGCAGATTGCCCGATCCCACGACCAGGAGCCACGGAAACACCCATTGCCCTGCACCCGAGGTCCCCTGGAGCACGGACGCGACGAGGAGGAGCACGAGAAAAAAGCGCACCAGCTCCCACACGGAGCCGGCAAGGAGCAACCCGCGCCGCGCCTTCATGCTCTGCGCAGTGTAGCCACGCGGGGAAATGGAGGTCAAGGCGTAGCCATGGACGGCGAGGTCGGCCGAGGACAGGGATGTCCGAAAGGCCGACTGGCACGCCGAAGGCGTGCGGATTCTGTACATTGACAGGCAGGGCTGGCCGTCCGAGAATGGTTGCCCTGTAGTCATGGATGACTACCGCGCCAAATGACGCGCAAGCGCGTCGGGCGCGGCAGTGAGTCGGCCGAGGCCAGGGAATGCCGCCAGGAGCGGCCGCGATGTCCGAAAGGCCGACGAGGAGATTTTCGGATGAGACCATTCAGCTCGCGCGAACGAATTGCCTGGACCGTCGTGACAGCGGTTCTCCTTGCCGGCCTGGCGTTTTTCGCCCTGTCCCCACGCCTGCTGGCGGGAACCACGGAGGACGAGACGCAGGCCTACCTTTCCACGCTGGGGCAGGTCTTCCGCGAGGTCCGGGACACCTACGTGGACGTCGACAAGGCAAGTCCGAAAGCCCTGTACGAGGGGGCCCTGAAGGGCATGTTCGACGCCCTCGGCGACCCCTATTCCATGTACCTCTCGGCGAGCGAATGGACGGACATGACCGACATCTCCACGGGGAGCTTTGGGGGTGTGGGCCTGGAGATCACCAAGGTCGACAAGGTGGGGGCCCAGGTGGTCTCCGCGCTGGAAGGAACGCCGGGCTACCGGGCCGGCGTGACGGCCGGGGACATCATCATCAAGGTGAACGGCAACTCGATGGCGGATCTCACGCTGAGCGCCATCCGTGACACGCTGCGCGGCCCACCGAAGACGGATGTCACGGTGACGATCAAGCGCGGGGACTCGGTGCAGTTCGACACGACGATCACGCGCGACATCATCCAGCTGCGGACAGTGAAGTACACGATGATGCCGGGCGGCATCGGGTACCTGCGCCTGTCCGAGTTCACCCCGCAGTCGGCCGAGCAGTGCCGGCAGGCCATCCGCTCCTTCATCGACGCCGGCTACACCTCCATGGTCCTCGACCTGCGCGGCAACCCCGGCGGGCTGCTGAACTCCGCCGTGGACGTGGCGAACCTCTTCATCGACCAGGGGCTCATCGTGCAGAGGAAGAGCGAGCGGGTGCAGAGCGAGAACATGGTGTACACCGCGCGCCGCAGCCGCATGCTCGTGGATCCGAAGATCCCGGTGGTCGTGCTCGTGGACCGCTACTCGGCCTCCGCCGCGGAGATTGTCTCGGGTGCGCTCAAGGACTACCATCGCGCCACTCTCATCGGGGAGAAGACGTACGGGAAGGGCTCCGTGCAGAGCGTGCAGGCGCTGGGGGACGGGGGCTACCGGCTCACCACCTCGCGCTACTACACCCCTGCGGGCGCCTCGACGGGCATCTCCATCGACAAGAAGGGCATCGAGCCGGACCGCACCATCACCGAGACCGCGCTCAGCGACGCCCAGCAGAAGGCGCTCAACGACCTCCTGAACGGCACGTTCGTGAAGGACTTCGTGAAAGCCAACCCGAATCCCTCGGACGCGGAAGTGACGCGCTTCATCGCGGACATGCACGGCAGGGGAATCGCGCTGGATGACCGCTACCTGAGAAGGCTGATCCGGGTCCAGCAGAACATCACGAACAACAATCCGCCGCCGTACGACCTTGATTTCGACATCGTTCTCCAGGCGGCGGTGAAGGCGCTCTCGAATCACGAGATCGTGACAGAAGGACAGAACCGCGGCTGACATAGGGCGCCTCCCCCGGGGGAGCCCTGTTCGAGGAGGCACCTCAGCGATGAAGCAGTTCCTGTTGCCGCGGTGGTACGCGGGGGAGCCGCGTATCAGCCTGTCAGGCGGGGACTTCATTCACATCGCCCGGGTGCTCCGCATGCGAGAGGGGGACAGCCTCGATGCGGTGGATTCCGGCGGCGCGCTCTACGAGATGCGGATCGTGCGGGTAGGCCGGGCGGCCTGCGATGTGCAGCTCGTCCCCCGCCTCCGGGAGCTCGATTCCGAGTCCCTCGCGGCCCGCACGCGGGACGTTCGAATCACGCTCCTCCAGTGCTTGCCAAAAGGCCGGAAAATCGATCTCATTGTCCGCCAGGCAACGGAGGCGGGTGTTGCGCGGATCGTGCTGCTCGTGAGCGAGCACACGGTGGTGCGCCCCGGGGAGGATGACGGCAGGAAGGCCCGGCTGCGCAGGATCGCCCGCGAGGCGCTGCAGCAGAGCGGCACGGCGGTTCTCCCCGAGATCGAAGGGCCCCGTCTCTTCACATCGATCGAAGGCGAGGATTGGGGAACGCCCCTTCTCTTCCACGAGAAGCCGCTGGGCGGGCAGCCCCTGCACGTGCTTCTCGCCGGCCGGCCGCGCGCCGTGAGCCTTCTCGTAGGGCCGGAGGGGGGACTGTCCGAGGTGGAGGTCGCCCTGGCACAGAGAACGGGATTCCATCCCGTGCAGTTCGCCGCCGGCGTGCTGCGGGCGGAAACGGCGGCAACGTACGCCCTCGGGGCAGTCATGACGATTCTGCAGGAGAGAGACGCGTGGATACCGGCTCAGGAGAAATGAAGCGGATCAAGGTTCTCGACGTGCCCGTGGACTGCATCGACCCGGACATGACCGGCCCCGTCGTCACGAGGCTGTTGGAAAGCGGCGAGCACAACCAGATCGTGTTCCTCTCCCTGAGGGGGCTGCTCCGCGCACGCCACGATCCCGAGCTCATGCGCTGCCTTCGCGACGCCGCGCTCATCCTGCCCACCTCCCTCCCCATCGTGCAGGGGGCCCGCTTCCTTCGCGCCGGTTCCTTGAGCCTGATCAACACGTTCGAGCACACCATCCGCATCCTCAGCGTCATCGAGAAGGCAAAGGGATCGGTCTACCTCCTGGGAGCGCGCAAGGCTGTTCTGGAGGTCGCGGAGGACAACCTCAAGGGTTCGTTCCACGGGATCAGGGTAGTCGGACGATTCTACGGATTCTTCCCGAAGAACGTTGAGGGGAACATCGTCACGGCGATCAAGAAGTCGGCTCCCTCCATGGTCCTGGTGGGAAGCGGCGTTCCGGGGAAGGACAGGTGGATCAACAGGCACCGCAAGGAGCTGAACCCTGGCATCTCGCTCTGGGCCGGCAACTGCTTCGAGATTTTCGCGGGACACGAGAAGCAGACCTCACGGAAGCTGCACGCGGCGGGCCTGGGAGTGCTCTCCGGGATCGGCCGCCGCCCCTGGCGCCTCGCCGTGATCTTTCCCTACCTCTATTACCTCGTTCTCCTGCTCGGCTACAGGATCTTCAAGCTCTAGTGCACATCGCCGAAGGCGATATCGAGGATCGTGTCTGCTGTTCCAGCCGTGCCATTGCGGTAGATGGACGCGCGAAGCGCGGTTATAACGCGGAAAGCCTCAATCGGTCGTACACGTCCCGGGCCCGGGTTTGCAGCATCGATGCGGCCCGTCTGCCTGCCCACGCCCGGAGGGTCGGCACGAGGAACAGGAATCCCACGGCATCGGTCACGAACCCCGGGGTGATCAGGAGCAGCGCCGACACGAGGAGACCTGCCAGGTCCACGACGTCGCTGCCGGGATGGCTCCCCCGGGCCAGCGCCGCCCTCACCCGTGATGCTGCGCGGCGGATCTGCAGGATGCCGACAAACCCGCCGGCGACGCCGGTGACGGCGGCCAGGATGAGCACGAGAGAGTTGCCGATCAGGCTTGCCAGGAAGATGAACAGGAAGATCTCACCCAGCGGGACCAGGGAGTAGAGGAGGAGCGCAAGGAGAAGCTTGAACAGGAAATCCCTGTCCAGGAACGCGAGCAGCAGGCGCATGGGTGTCATGGGCTGCGATTCTACCAGCGACGCGGCGGGCCTGCCTACCTTCCCCTGCCTCAGTGACCCCGTTTTCGGGGCGGAGACGTGGAGTGGCTGCCGGCGTGGAGACTTGAGAGTCTCAGGCTGTGAGGTCGATTCGCGCGCCAACGGAAGAGTCCTGGACTGCCTGCTGGACGCCTGCCTTCAGTAGCTTTTCCGCGGCCTTCATTGCCATCGCCTGGGAGTCCTGCAGCATGGCGGCAAGATCCTCGATGGCCCGCGCCATATCGGCGACAGGGCTGGTGCGCCCGATTCCTGGTACCATGCTCCCTTATCGACAATCTGCGCCATAAAAATTCCCTCCGCTGCTGCCATTGACAGCAGCGGATCGCGCGAGTACATTTACATCGACTGTCTATGCATTGTCTATCTATGCATACCGGGCACTGATCGGTGCAGGGGGGAATCGATGCCATGACCCTTTTCCCGCAGATCGAGAGCTGGGTTCGCCTCATTTTCCTGCTCGGGGCGGGATATTTTCTCCTCCTCTCCATCTCGAACGTCCTGTGGCTGCGCTTGAGCTCGCGAGAGCCGCGCCTGCGGCGGGGGCGAAAAGTGTCAGTGCTTGTCCCCGCGCGGAACGAAGAGCGGAACATCCGCCCGTGCCTCGACTCCCTTCTCGATCAGACCTACGCCAATTACGAGATCGTGGTTCTCGATGACCAGTCGACGGACGCCACATGGGAGATCATTGCAGAGTACCAGGAACGGTTCCCCGGTCGCGTGCGGGCCGTACGAGGCGAGCCTCTCACGGAGACGGGCTGGCTGGGCAAGCCGCACGCCATGCAGCAGCTTGCACGGCACGCGTCGGGTGACTACCTGATGTTCACGGACGCCGACACCGTGCACGGGAACGAGAGCATCGCCTGGGCGGTGACGAACCTGGAGTCACACAGGGCCGACTGCGTCTCGGGATACGTCTTCCAGGAGATGAACACCCTGGGCGAGCAGTTCATCGTGCCGGCGACCTACATCATGTCCGCGATGCTGCTGCCGCTCTGGCTCATCACGGCGCTGCCGACGCCCGTGCTGTCATTTGCGATCGGGCAGCTCCTCGTCGTCCGCCGCAGAGCCTTCGAGGCGATCGGAGGCTACTCCCGGGTATGCGGCCAGATCAGCGACGATCTCGCCATTGCCCGGGAGCTGAAGAAGGCCGGGTTCAGGGAGGTGTTCCTCGATATCCGGCGCCACGTCCGCTGCCGGATGTACGACGGTTACCGCGCCTCCTTCACCGGATTGTCGAAGAACATCTATGACATCGCGCGTCACCGCTCCATCCTCTTTGCGGCCGCGGTCACGCTCCTGGTGACCTTTGTCGTTTTCCCGCTGGCGCTGCTGCCGATCCAGATTCTCACCGGCGCCGCCGGCGCCGGGCGGACGTTCCTCTGCGTGGCCGCGTTCCTTCTGGCCTGGGCAGTCGTGCTGTACGACCGCGGGTTGAGGTGGTGGGCACCGTTTCTGTACCCGATCCTCTTCATCCACCTGTTGTACATGGCGTGGTGGAGCTTCGCCCAGGTCCTCACTGGCCAGGGGGTGAGATGGAAGGGGCGCACGCTGCACTAGGGAAAGCTCATGGCATACACGAAAGGCGCGCAGATCATCGGTTTCACCCCCCACTTCCTTCCGTTCGTCGCTCTCTTCCACATCGTGCTCACCGCGGTGCGGATCTGCGACTGGGTCGTCTATCGCGTCCGCATCACTGGACGCGCGCACCTCCGGAGGCTGGAGTCCGCCGTGATCGTGAGCAACCACACCATGCTCTTCGACCCGGGCATCATAGCGCATGCCATCAGGCCCCGAAGGACGTACTTCACGATGCTGGAGGAGACGGCCCTGATTCCTTATCTTGGCACCTTCGTGCGCCTCCTTGGCGCCGTCCCGATACCCGCGCGGGCGAATGCGCTGCGTGAGCTGGAAGAGGCGGCTCGAACAGCCTTTCGCCATCTCGGATTCATCCACTTCTTTCCTGAGGGTGAGCTCTGCCGCGAAAACCAGCAGCTCCAGCCATTCCACCCGGGGGCGTTCCTCCTCGCCTGCCGCCTCGGCGTGCCCGTTCTCCCGGTGACGACGGTGCTGCACCAGAGGCTCTGGCGGGGCAGCAGCGCGGTGCGCCTGCCGGGACTCACGGTCCGGCTGCCGCCGCGGATCACGATCGTCATCGGGCCTCCCGTGCCTCCGCCTCCGACAAGCGGCAAGGCGGCCGCCCGGGCCGCGCGGGAGATGGCCCTGCAGGTGCGTGAGGCCATGCAGGAGGCCATCGACCGGCGGGGCGGGTGCAAGAGTATTTCCCGCGGCCTCATGCCGCGCCTCGGCCGGCGTTCCGAGCAGAAGACGGCCTGATTTTTTCCGCACCCCTGGTTGACAACGCCGGTCAACCGGCTCATGATGAGATTGAGAATCACTCGCAAAATGGAACCGGTGGACCACTTTCGCGGCTACTTGAAGCAGAAGGGCCTTGCCTTCACTTCTGCACGCGCCGCGATCCTCAAGGGGATCGTCGCCTCACGCGGTCATTTCGACGCGGACGCCCTGCACGAGCAGCTGAAGCGCGCGGGGAAAACGCTGTCCCCCGCCACGATCTACAGGACACTGCCGCTGTTCGTGCGGAGCGGGATCATCAAGGAGACGCTCCGTTCCCGCGGCCGGGCCCGCTACGAGCCGGCCTGGGGCCGCGAGCACCACGATCACCTCGAGTGCGTCGCCTGCGGCCGGATCATCGAGTTCCGGGACGACGAGCTGGAGAGGCTGCAGGACAAGGTCTGCCGGAGGCACCGCTTCCGGCCCGTGGAGCACCGCCTGGGCATCCGCGGGTACTGCGCTGCGTGCGGAAAGAAGGGACTGTGACGCGCATCGCTGTTCTCGGCCTGCCCAACAGCGGCAAGAGCCAGCTCTGCAACAGTCTCACCGGCACGTACGGGCTGGTGTCCAACTATCCGCAGACCACGGTCACCGTCTCCACCCGCTGCCTCAGCGTGGAGGGACGTGACTGGCAGGTCGCCGACACTCCCGGGCTGCACGGCCTGTTCATCCAGTCGGAGGAGGAGCTTGTGGTCCGCACCCTGCTCTTCGAGCGCCCGCCGGACGTGCTGGTGCAGTGCGTGGATGCGAACCGCTTCCGCGAGTCGCTTCTCCTGACGGCTGATCTCACCGGACTCGGTCTTCCCCTGGTTCTCGTGGTCACCGCAGTCGGGGAGAGCGCCCGCCGGGGCGTCCAGCTGGATACTGCGTCACTCGGACGGCTCCTCGGGCTCCCGGTGGTGGCCTCGCCTCGGCCCGGCGCGGGGATTGCCGATCTTCGGCGCCTGCTCCTCGGGGAGGTTCTCGTTCCCCCGCGCCTCGACTTCGGAGGCGCGCTGGAAAAGGCCATCGCGCGGACGGAAGAGCTCCTCCCCTCCGCGGCCGCGTTCCCCCGCGCCTCGGCCCTCCTGGTCCTGGAGAACGACCCCTCCTTCGTCGGTCCAGCCTCGAACGGCCGTTCGGTGCAGCTGGAGGAAGTCCGGACCAGTCTTGCCGGAACTGCTCCCCGGCTCATCGCCGGAAGGAGAAACCAGTGGGTGGACGAGGTGGCAGGGCGCGTCAGGAAAAAAAGCGGCGAGCGCGTCTCTCCCCGGTTCTCCGAGACCTTTGCCCGGATGTGCCGTCACCCCCTGTACGGCCTTCCCATCCTGGCGTTCTTCCTCGTTCTCATCTACGTCATGGTCGTCTACGTCGCCGGTGCGCTGTCGCTGTTCCTCACGCTCGCCGTCACCGACCCGGTCGTGCGGCTGGTCGGCGGGCTCCTGCCGCAGGGATTCTGGAAGGACCTCCTGATCGGCCCGCGCGGCCTGCTCACGCTCGGCCTCTTCAATTCCCTCACGACCGTGCTGCCCATCCTCTCCGTGTTCTTCATGGTCTTCGGGCTCCTGGAGGACATCGGCTACCTCCCCAACCTCGCCATCCTCACCCGGAAGGTCCTTGCAAAGCTGGGAATCACGGGAAACGCCGTGATCCCCCTGGTGCTGGGATTCGGATGCAAGACCATGGCGACGATGACGGCGCGCACCATCCAGTCGCGCAAGGAGAAGCTTATCGTCATCGCCCTGATTGCCTTCGCGATCCCCTGCTCGGCGCAGATGGGACTCTCCATCGCCATCCTCGGCGCGCACGGGATGCGCTACTTCATCGCGGCATTCGGTTTCCTCGCGCTGGCAGAGGTGGCCGCCGGTCTCCTCCTCAATCGCCTCCTCCCCGCCGAGAGTGAAAGCCAGTTCATCCAGGAGCTCCCCCCGATCCGCGTGCCGCGTGTCGCGGCGGTGGCCCGCAAGACAGGGTACCGTCTGCTGTGGTTCCTCCGCGAGGCGATCCCCATTTTCCTGATCGCCGCGCTGGCGCTGTTCACCATCGACCGCGTAGGTCTGCTCGACCTCCTGAAGACCGCGCTGAAACCGTTCATCATGGGATGGCTCGGTCTGCCCCTCGACATGGTGGATGCAATGCTCCTGACGTTTGCGCGCAGCGAGGCCGCCGCGGGTCTCATCCTGAGGATGTCCCACCAGGGGGTCCTCAATGGCGTGCAGAGCGTCGTCGCGGTCATCCTCATCACGACATTCTCGCAGTGCTTTGCCAACATCGCCGCGATGTTCAAGGAGGTGCGCGCACGGGCGGCGCTTGTCATCATCGCGGCGATCTATGCCGCCTCGTTCCTCTACACCGGCGTCGTGCGCGCCCTGCTCGCCGCGGCCGGGGGAGCATTGGGACTGTGAACGGCATCACCGACCGGGAGGAAATGCTGGAGAGGCTCTGGCAGCTCGGCGAGCGCGGCGCCGCCACGGTTGAAGCTCTACGCGCGTCATTGAAGGGCAGGTACGATGCCGCGGACCTCCAGCGGCTCCAGGAGGACGGCATGGTGCGGAGGGAGGCCGAGAGCCTCACCCTCACCGGGCCGGGCGCCGCCCATGCCGAGAGGCTCATCCGCGCCCACAGGATCGGCGAACGCCTGATCCATGACGTGCTGGGCCGGGAGTTCGAGTCGGGGGCCTGCGAGTTCGAGCACATCCTTGCAACGGAGATCGTGGACGGGATCTGCACTCTGCTGGGCCACCCCCGGGAGTGCCCGCACGGGTTTGCCATCCCGCAGGGCGAATGCTGCAGGGTCTCGGCCCGGTACGTGCAGAAAATCGTCGTGCCGCTCACCGAGATGCAGATCGGGCAGACAGCGAGGGTGGCATGGGTGTATACTCGGAGCGACCAGCAGCTGCATCGGCTGACCTCCCTGCAGATCCGTCCCGGCTCGATCGTGAAGCTTCACCAGGACTACCCGTCCTACGTGATCGAATGCGACGGCGCAAGCATCGCCATGGACGAGGAGGTGGCGCGCAGCATCAACGTGTGGCTCGAGGGCGCCACTCCGCTCCTTCACGAGGAAGCGCCCCCGGGGCCAGGACGGCCGAACTTCGCCAAGCCGCGGTGGCGCTGGCGCCTGGGCGGCCGCGGAAGGCACTAGGATCCATACCGCGTTGGAGCCGGCTGGAACAGTCAGACACGGACCCAAATATCGCGCTGCGCGCGATGCTTACCAGGGAGGAACGGGATGATGACGTATCGGACGATGGGCAGGACCGGCGTGCAGCTCTCATCGCTGGGCTTCGGCTGCATGCGCCTTCCCATGAAGGACGCGAGCACCGTGGACCGCGATAAGGCGATCCCCATGCTGATACGCGCGTACGAGGGCGGCGTGAACTACTTCGACACGGGCAAGTGGTACTGCGGCCAGGACTCGGAGCGCACGCTCGGGGAAGCGGTGAAGGGCATGGACCGGGGCAGGATATACCTGTCCACCAAGTACGCGCAGGGAGAGCCCACCGCAAAGGACCTGCGGGAGAAGCTCAAGACGAGCCTCGCCCTCATGGACCAGCAGTACGTGGACTTCTACCACCTCTGGGGCATCTCCTGGGAGTTCTTCCGCACGAAGATCGACATTCCCGGCGGGCCCCTGACTGAGTTCCTCAAGCTGAAGGAGGAAGGGCTTGCCCGGCACCTCTCCTTCTCTTTCCATTCGGATGCGGCGGAGATTCCGAAGCTGGTGGACACCGGGATCTTCGAGAGCATGCTCTGCCAGTACAACTTCCTGGATCGCCGCTGCGAGGAAGGCATCGCCTACGCGGCTTCGCGGGGCCTGGGCGTGGTGATCATGGGTCCTGTCGGCGGCGGCCGGCTGGGCACGCAGAGCGACGTGATCGCGAAGATCCTGCCCGGGGGAGCCGCCATGAGCACGCCGGGGCTCGCCCTGCGATTCGTCCTGTCCAACCCCTCCGTCACCGTCGCATTGAGCGGCATGTCCACCCTCGAGCAGGTCGAGCAGAACATCGCACACGCATCGCGCTCCTCCTGGCTCTCGCCCGAGGAACGCTCGCGCGTGCGCGCCGCGGCGGAGGAGAACCAGAAGTTCATGGACCTGTACTGCACGGGATGCGCGTACTGCATGCCCTGTCCGCAGGAGGTGAACATCCCGAAGGTCTTCGAGGCTATGAATCTCAAGAGCGTATGGGGCCTGGAGAAGCCGGCGCGGAACATGTACGCGGAAATCGGCACCACCCCCTGGGTGAAGGGCAACAGGGCCGATGCCTGTATTGAGTGCGGGGAGTGCGAGGAGAAATGCCCGCAGAAGATCCCCATCGTCTCCCAGCTCGCCGAATCCCGCAAGGCGCTGGAATAGGAAACTTCAGGACGTCCCGGCTGCCTTTTCGAGCTTCTCCATCCCGTCCAGCCTCAGTAGGACGGATCCGTTTACCCGCTCCGTCGATATGTGCAGAAGTACCTGCTCGGGGCCCGAATCACCCTGGACCTCCAGGCAGGCGGCAACATGGTCCATCGCGATTCCCGTCTCGAAGGTGCGGGTTACCGAGCCCCGGATCTCGCATTCGGCGCATCGACCGGTCATTCCGCATCCGCCCGGCAGCGGTGCATTCACGCAATTCAGGATATCGCCCGAGAGGCTCCCTTCGGCCCCGCCGGGCTGGATCCCAAGGACGCGGCGCGCGCTTTCGTTCGCCGCGAGGACCACTCCCGCGGAATCCACCAGGAGGACGGGTGGCTCAAGCGCGTCGAGGAACTCCCGCAGCGGAACCAGGCCGTTCGCCGCGAAATGCCGGGCGCACGTTTCACAGATCCCGTGGGTGATGGGCCCGCCCCGCAGCTCGTCCCCCATTCCGTCCAGGTCGACCTTGCACCAGGCGCAGATCCTCCTCACGTTTCTCCCTCCCTCGGCCCCGGCAGCCGCTCAGGTCAGGCCATGCTTCGCCGGGTCCCCGCCGCCGGCGTCAGCCCCCGGCAGGGCACGCGCCTCGTTGTTCCCTTCCAGCGCCGCCGGGCCGGCACCACGCCCGTCGCCGTGGAGCTCGATCTTGAACTGGGCCACCAAGCGTTGAAGCTCCTGGGCCATGCTGGAGAGCTGGCCGGTCGCGGCTGACATCTCCTCCGCGGAGGAGGCGGCCGCCTGCGTCACCTCGTTCACGCTCTCCACCGACTTCGAGACCTGCCGTGCGTTTGTCGTCTGTTCCTCTGTCGCCGCGGAGATGCTCTGGCTCATCTCGCTGACGTTCTCCAGCGCCCGTGAGAGCTGTTTCACTGCACTGACCTGTTGTGCCATTGCGCTGGAGAGGCTGGCGATCATGTCCTTCACCTTCTGCGAAGCATCGCGGATCTGCTCCATCGCCCCCTGGGATCCCTTGGCCGTGCGCACTCCCTCGGTCACGTTCTTGACGCTTTCCTTGATCAGCGCCTCGATCTCCTTCGTCGAAGAGGCGCTCCTGTCGGCGAGCTTCGACACCTCGTCGGCCACAACGGCAAACCCGCGGCCGTGCTCGCCGGCCCGGGCCGCCTCGATGGAGGCGTTCAGGGCGAGCAGGTTGGTCTGGTCGGCGATATCGGAGATCACGCTCACGATTCCCCCGATCCTCTCCGAGCTCTCGGCGATCAGGTTGATGCCGGTCACCACCGACGCCACGGCCTTGGCCCCTTCCACCGCGTTCTCCACCGACTGCCGGGCGAGCCCCGAAATCTGCTCCATCGCGCCGGACACCGCCTCGATGGACTTCTGCACTTCGGCCATGGAGCTGCCGCCCTGCACCACCGCTGCCGCCTGGCTCTGCGCGTGATCGCTCACCTGGTCCACGGAGGCGGTGAGCTCCTCCACGGACGCGCTGGTCTGCTGCAGAGTGGCCGCCTGGGTTTGCGCCCCCTCGGCCAGCTTCTGCGCGCCGACGGAGATCTCCTTGCTGGAGGAGGCCACCTGCTCGGCATTCTGCTGGACCGTGGCCACCATGTCGTTGAGCTTCTCCGACATCGTGTTGAGGGCGCGCGCGAGGATCCCCACCTCGTCCTTCTGCCGAATGTCCAGCCGCTGGGTGAAATCCCCGGCAGCGACAAGCTGCGCAAGGGCGACTCCCTTGGACAGCGGCCTCGTAATGGTCCGGGTGATGGCAATGGCAATGGCGATGCCGATGAGGGCCGCGGCAAGGAGGCCCACGACGAGAATCATTATCGCGCTCACCAGCCGCGCCACTGCGAGGGTGGTCACGTCTCCGGCGTCCTTCAGCCCGGACTCCGAGATCATGCGGGCCGCGTCCAGGACCGCCTGCGCCGCGCTGCCCCGTGTACCGTCGAGCTGGGTGAGTGTCTGCACGTCCATGAGCACCATACCGCAGGCGACGTTGTAGTCCATGCCCGCCTTCGAAAGGTCGTTCAGCTGCTGTTTCTCGGTTTCCTGCGGGGTGATCGCGAGGAGGGCTTCCACCCGGGTTCCGAACGCGGCAAAGGCTTCCAGGCCCGCTTTCAGGGCAGCCGGGTCGCCCGTCATCTGCGTCTGCATGTTCGCGATCTTCAGGTCATTCGACATGTTGATGATCGCGACGATTTCGTTGATATGGGAAAGCCGGGACTGGAGGGCCGCTGTCCCCGCCCTCGCCTTAAGCTCGGCGTTCATTTTTGCATTCTGACCATCGAGATAGGCGGCGCTCGCCGTCGTAAACGCCGCCGCCGCGGTTTCCTGGGTCTTGTCCAGAACCAGGAGGTGCGTAATCACCTCTTCCGTCTGGTCGGCGAGCTTCGCGTACCAGTCCAGCTTGGCCTTTGCGCCGGCCACGCCGCTTCGCAAGACGACCAGCCGCGGATATTTCGCGGCGAGGGTCTCCGCGTCGGTGAGGAATCTCCTCGTTTCGATGAGGGCCGCCTTTTCCTGGTCGAGATAGGCCGAGCTGCGGGAAATTGAATACCCGCGCATGTTGTACATGGTGAGCAGGGCATTGCGCTCGACGTTGTTCGCCACGGTGACCTGCGGCACCGTTTCCCTCGCCAGCCTCTTCGCGTCCTCCTGCACGCCGGTCATGTTGAGGACCGCAACTGCTCCCAGCGCCATTGCGATCACCAGGACAAGCCCGAAGCCAACGCCGATCTTTGCCGCAAGTTTCAGGTTCCTCATCTCATTCTCTCCTTCCCTGTCTCACCGCGCCTGCTGTTCCACATTGTCGCACCGCGGACGCGGCCAAACGCGGCGCCGACGGAAATACTGCCCGGCCTCCGCGGCGCACAGTATTTCATCGGCAGGCGCGGCAGGCCATTTCAGCGGCTTCGGGTCGCGCGATCTGTTTCCCTGTCGGTGCTGGGCTACGAGTGAGTGCTCAGCGTACCGCGGGCGCGCGCCTCGACGTAGCGCTGGAGGACCGTGTCGTCGATGTAGCCGAGGGCAATCGCGATTTCTCCGAAAATGCGGGTGTCACCCGATTTCTGGGCGAGCAGGACGTCCTCGACCTGCCAGGATTTCATGGCACCGATGCTCAGCAGGAACCCACCGATCGTGTCCGTGCCCATTCTCATCCCTTCGCCTGGCTGCGCTCTGCACTCGCGCGTGTGTCCTTCATCGCCTCCTCGAGCTGGTGAAAAACGTCCTTGTCCCTCATCAGAACCGGGTTGTCTTCCGCGTATTCCAGCAGAGTCCGGCCCGCCACGCTCCGAGCCTTCGCGTCCGCTCCTGCAGAGAGCAGAGCAGCGGCGATTGCGGGATTCTGGCCGACCCACGCGGCGTACAGAAGCGGGGACATGCCGTAGGTATCGCGCGCATTCACGTCCGCACCGGCCCTCAGGAGAGCGGTCACCACGTCGAGCGACGGGTTGAATTTTGCAGCGTAGATAAGTGGGGTCCGGCCGAGTTTGTCACGGTCCTCGAGCGCGGCGCCCCCGGTCAGGAGAGCGGCAATGACCGCGGGGTTGCCGTTGCGCTCCGCGGCGAACATGAGTGCGGTTTCACCGTTTCTGTCGCGGGCGTCCACGTCGGCGCCGAAGCGCAGAAGAACGGGGACGACATTCGCGTTGTGGTTGTTGCCGGCCGCCGCCATCAAGGCCGTGACTCCCGTCCAATCTCGATCGTTGAAATCTGCGCCCTTCTGAAGCTCCGCCTGGACCTCTTCCGCCGTTCCGGTCGCCGCCAGCACGCGCAGGCGCATCTGCTGGGCGACGAGAGGAGAAACCAGAAAAAGAAACAGTAGGGCGATCACGAGAAGCCGTACGGCTGTTTTCTTCGATATGCGCATTCTGCACCTCCGGAGCGCGTTATACGGACCCGCCACTCCGCATGGAAGGCTGCAAGATGCATGCCATGAGAGCTGAATCTGCTATTTCTTTGCGCAGCAGATGATTGGATCACGGTGTTCCCTTCGGGGTGTTCCAAAATGGAAACAATGAGCGTTGTCGATGGAACGGCAGGCAACAATTTTCGTTGTGAGAAAGCTCGCTACTCGATGTCTCCGGATTTCTTCTCAGCTTCCCTCAGGCGTCTGCTCAGGGCCTGCTGGCTGATGCCGAGGAGACGCGCGGCTGCCGTCTGGTTCCCTCCTGACCTGTTGAGGGCCTCCCCCACCAGCATCCGGATTGCCTGCTGAATCGTCGGGAGAGTGGCCGCGAAATCCACCGCGGGATGCGTCTCTTCGCCCCCTCCCCCCGCTGGCGCTGAATCACCCGGCAGGACTACGGTGAGCTCGCCGCCCCGATGGCGGCCCACTGCATCCAGGATCACGGATCGCAGCTCCCGTACGTTGCCCGGGTAGTCGTACGCGCGCAGGCGGACGAGGAGCCCGGGGGGGCATTTCGGCGCCGGCTTGTCCAGCTCGGACGCGGCGTCGTTCAGGAACCTGTCCACCAGGAGCGGGATGTCTTGGCGGCGGTCACGCAGCGGCGGGATTGCCACGCGGTGCGTGGAAAGCCGGAAATACAGGTCCGATCTGAACCCGCCCTGCGCGACCGACGACTCGAGGTCACGGTTGGTTGCGATCACCAGCCGCGCATCCGAGCGGCGGGGCTGGTCTGACCCCAGGGGGTAGTATTCGCCTGATTCTGCGAGTCTCAGGAGCTTCACCTGCGAGGCCGCGCTCAGGTCTCCGATCTCGTCGAGGAAAAGGGTGCCGGAAGCCGCCCGCTCGACCAGACCCCGCAGGGGCTGATCCGCGCCGGTGAAGGCGCCCTTGCGATGGCCGAAGAGCAGGTCCGAGAACATCGTGTCGTCCAGCCCGGCAGCGTTGACGGTGACCAGCTCGCCCCGGCGGCCGCTCGCGCGGTGGAGGGCCCGGGCGAACAGCTCCTTGCCGGTGCCCGTCTCCCCCGTGAGCAGGACAGGGTGCGTGCTGAAGGCCACGGCCTCCACGTACTGGAAGAGGGCGAGCATGCGGGGGTCCCGGGTGACGATTTCATCGAACACCTCGGCGTGCTCCAGCGTGCGGGTGAACAGGTGCCGGGCCAGCGCGGCGTTCTCGCGTCGCAGCTCCTGCACCTCCATGGCGGTGCGGACGGTGGAGGTGAGCTTGCCCCGGTCGATCGGCTTCACCAGGTAATCCGATGCGCCGGCCTTCATGCAGGCTACGGCGGTTTCCAGCTCCGCGTTCCCGGTGACGATCACCACGGAGACGTGCGGAAACCTCGTGCGGATGAGCGGGAGGAGCTCCTGCCCCGAAAGACCGGGCATGGTCAGGTCCAGGAGGACCACCGCGGGGTCCTCAGCCTCGATCCGATCGAGAGTCTTTGAGCTGTCGTGTTCCGTGAGGACCTTCGCGATGCCCTCCGCCTGGAGGGTGAGCTGGAAGGTGCGAAGCACTGCCTCCTCATCGTCCACGATGAGAACGGACGGACCGGATGCGGGCCCCTGGCGCATGCGTCTCCCCACCTCCTCGCCGGCGATCGTACCCCGGCTCGGCCGCCCAATGGAAGCTCGCGGGATGGCGTCCGGAGCAAGCCTATCTGCTTGGGCGCGAAATCGCAGGAGCATAGACTCAGGCTCTATCCGCCGAATCCAACTTTCCTGATGCGGTGGTTGAGGCGATCCGCGATGAGAAGGTTTCCGGAAGGGTCGAATGCAAGTCCCCACGGGCCAAAGAGCGTCGCCGCGGTAGCAACGTTGCCGTCACCCCCGTAACCGCCTGCCAGGTGGACATTCCCGGCAACTGTACTGATGTTTCCACTCGTGTCGACCTTGCGGACGATATTGTCACCTTCCGATATGTACAGATTGCCGGCAGGGTCGACCGTTACGGCCTCAGGGAAGTTGACTTCGGCCGCGGTTGCCGGCCCGCCATCGCCAGAATGGCCATTGATGCCGGTCCCTGCGACGGTACTGATAATTCCATTGGGAGCGACCTTCCGAATGAGGTAATTGGAGCTGTCCGCAATGTAGAGGTTTCCCGAAGAGTCCACTGCAACGGCCTGAGGATAATTCAGCGATGCATTGGTGGCCAGCCCGCCATCGCCAGAGTAGCCCGGGGTTCCCTTTCCTGCCACTGTGGTGATGATGCCGCTGGTGTCGACCTTCCGGACAACGCTGTTGATGGACAGCTGAGCGATGTAGAGATTCCCCGATGAATCGACTGCAATACCGTAGGGATAATCCAGTTGGGCAGAAGTCGCGGGTCCGCCGTTCCCCGAGGAACCTTGATTGCCATTTCCGGCCACGGTGCTGACTGATCTGGTTGCATGATCGATTTTCAGGACAACCCAATTGCTGGTATCCGCGATGTAGACATCGCCTGATGCGTTCACCGCAACGCCAACCGGGCCGTTCAGTCCCGTTGCGACGGTGGTGATGTTCGCGCTCTTGTCGACCATCCGGACGACGTTGTTCCTGTTGTCTGCGATATAGAGATTCCCTGAGGAATCTGCAGCAATGCCGTAGGGTTGATTGATCTCCGCGGATCCCGCGGGTCCGTTGTCGCCCGTGTAGCCCGCCGTCCCGTTTCCCACGATCGTACTGATTTTCGCTCCGTTCGGTGAGCCGAAGCTCTGCACGACGCCCAGGACCCAGTTTGAGCAGCCCCCTGCGAATGCCAGGAAGGCCACCACGGCCGCGAATCGCAGGCCCGATTGCAGGCTGCTTTTCATTCCTCTCCCCAGACTGTCGGGCGCTTGTCCTCGGCTGCGCGAGTGCCGGCCTGGGGTTCCTGCCCAGGGACCCGGTACTGGGCAACAAGCTGCGGATCCAGCTCTTTCGCTCTTGCGTAGTCCGCCTCTGCCTCGTCGCGCTTGCCCAACGCGATTGCCGCCCCGGCCAGCTCCAGGAACACACGCGAGTTGTCCGGCGCAGCCCGTGCCGCGCGGCCATAGTACTCGTATGCGGTCTGGGCATCAGACTTCAGCATGGCAAGGTTTCCCAGGTTGAACAGTGCGAACACGTAATCGCCCTTCGCATGAAGTGCGGCAAGGAAGTCCTTCTCGGCCAGCTCGAGACGGCCATACCTCGCATACACCACGCCCCTGCTGTTGAGCGCCTTTGGTGTGGCTTCCCCGGATATGGCCGCGTTGAGGGCTGCAACGCGGGAATTGATCTCGCCGTCTACCAGCGTCGACAACTCAGCGCCAAATGCCAGCCTGACAAGGTCCTGGGCCGGGATCTGCGCCGAGGTGGTATCGGCGGCAAGCCCTACGGGCGGGTAGACCTTCCAGGCCTCGTGGATGGGATAGAATGCCGAGGTCTTGTCTGCCACACCCTGCCTCCACTCCCGGGCCCCTTCGCGCCAGGCGTCGAGCAACCCCTTGTCACGCATTGTTGTCTCGATGGGCAGCCAGCTCTTCCCGTCGATAAAGATGAGATCTGCCCACTCAGCCAGGTTGGCCATGGCTTCTTCTTCGGACAGTTCAAGGTTGATCGCCATGAAAATATGGCCCGGTACAGTGATGAATGCGCTCTCGATCCCCACTGACTCGAAGAACGAGGCATAGAGGATGGAGAAATCCGAGCAATCGCCGGCCCTGTACGTCAGGGTCTGCCGGGGGAACTTGAGGAAATCTACGGTTTCAGGATGGGTTGATGTGTACGAATATGGCGTGCTCGGGCTCGGAGAGTACGCGAGGCCGTAGATCCTGAGAGCATCATGGAAGGCGATGGCCGTCTGGATATTTTTCACCACCCCGGGGTTGCGAAGATCACGCACCATGGCGGTCACATTATTGGAAAGGTCGAGGACCCAGGGATCCTTTGCAGACACGAAGGCCGCGGCCTTGCGGTCGTCGTCCCACGTCATGGCGTTTCGGTCATACACTCGCAACGCGGCCGTCGTGGCGACCTGGCTTTGGGATCCGTCACTTTCCTTGTATGCCGCATCCACTTCGGCGGTCACCTTCGTGGGCTCCGTGACCTCCAGTATGGTGCTCCTGAAAAGAGCGTACAGGGGCACCTCTCGTGTCTCCCCGGGTTTCAGCTCGGCGATCGTCGCGCTCTCTTTTGGTCCATCCATGTACTGCTTGATGATGAACCTTATTTTCACGTCGGTAAGCGGTCTGGCCCCGGTGTTCCTGACCACGACGGAGCCGACGGGGTGATCGTCATAGAATGCATGGAATATCGGGAACACACTGCCAAGATGGACGTCGCTCAGCTCGAGAAACCGGGGACGCTCAGGTGGTCGTATCACGCTGGTGCCCTGTTGAGGGGCTGTGGTGAAGGCAACTCCGAGTGAAAGGCCCAGGCTCCCATAGAGCTGGAAGAAGTACGTGTAGAAGGCGTCCAAACGAAGGGCAACATTGGGATTGAGCGCATACGATAGTCCGGCAACCACCCTCCGTGAAGCCGTTATTCTCGTAGAAATACCCGGGAGAGCTCGTCACGTATTCGATCAAGTCGACGAAAGAATAGCCCACGTCAGCGAAAACCCGTCCCGAAAACGGCCCAAACATGTTAAAGCGATACTCGGCCCCCAGGGCGGCAGCTGCCACGTAGAATGCCCCCACCCCGCTCACAGAGAGTGGAACATAACTGAAGTTGGTTCTGAGCAGGGGCGAAAAGCCGAGCCACCTCGGATTGATGTATTCTCCCGAGAAGCCGACCGTCACCCCAGGAGAGAAGTAGGCAGAATTGAGACCAAGAGGGAGCGTGGCTGCGGGAGCAACGCTCCACCATAACGCGGGGCTCTGTCCCTCGTTTTCCGCATTGATGCTGCCGAGCATGAGCAGACCGAATATCAGTGCGAACGCGTTCCTTTTCATGTTCATGCCTCGCGCTTTTAACCCGAGTCTTAACGAGTCCTACATCACCCTCAAATCAGTGCGCATACTATCATACACCAGATTGTGCTGACCACCTTGCCGTCCACCAAACGGGGCAACCGTGGAAGTAGCGCAGAGACGAGTGTCTGGTATCGGCTGAACTGAAAGTTCAGGAAGGAATCTCGTCAAACGGCGGACGAGCAAGCACTTGCGGCCGCTGCACTCATCGCGTATGCTCAAGGCATTGAAAAGGTCGGCTCCATGGTGAAAGTGTTGTTTATCGACGACGACCCCCAGGCGCACGCCACACTCCGTCTCATACTTCCCGAGCCGTACGTGCTCATGTCCGCCTATACCGCGCGGCAGGGTGTGGAGACGGCAGCGCGCGAGGGGCCCGACGTGGTGCTCCTGGACATCAATCTTCCCGACATGGACGGCCTGTGCGCCCTGCGGCAGATCGCGGCAGGCCCGCTTGCCCCGTCAGTTGTCATGCTGACGGCAACGACAATCCGACAGCTGGCATCCGGTACGCAGCAATACCTGCCCTGATCAGCTCCCTCACGCCGAAACGCGGAGACTTCAACCACACCCCGCCCAAAGGCGGGGGATTCTGCGCTTATCGGCCAAAGCCGACTGCGGCTGCCATCGCAATTCTGAGTAAACCGTCTTCTGATTTTCAAGCACCGTTTCCAGTAGCGGCAGCCCCTTTCTGCGCCAAGATCGCCCATGCGATATCGCAACTGCTTTCACCTCTTTCCCCCAACATCCGCTTGCGGCATGCCGAACTTCTAATTTCAATCTCGTCCTTTCGCCGCAAGCTTGCTAAAGTCTTCGTCTGAAAAGGAGGGGACTACTCCCCGTAGGAGACTTTAAAGGTTCCAGGTGTAAGATCCTCCTGCGGGGAGTACAATGGTCAAAATGGGTCCCCAAGTAAGACCATCGACGGGATCCACTGCATAAAGGTCGTATGTGCCCGCTGCAATACCAGTGAAAGTGTAAGTAGTACCCGGCGCAATCGCATTGCCACCTAGCAAATCGGAACCCCAGGTCGAAGTTCCAGACACGCGGATATAGACGTAGTAAACATAATAGAACAAAGTGTCATTGTGGACGTAGAGCGTGCTGGTCGTCGTTTGCGTCGTCCCCGTTACCGGAGAAGACGGCGCGCTGGTGCCGGCGCCGTTCATTGCCTGAACTGTGTAGTAGTACGTGGTGCTGGGGGCAAGCCCGGTGTCTGTGTAAGTTGTGCCCGGGCCGTTGTAGACCTGCGTGCTGCCCCGGAAAAGCTGGTAGGACGTGGCTCCGCTTGAAGCATTCCACGAGATGTAGAGACTGCTTGACGTGGCACTGCCTACGGTAAGCCCTGTGGGAGCGGACGGCGCGACAAGAATCGTCGTCGTCCCCGGTACCGCCGCGGAGAGCGCGCTGGTGCCGGCGCCGTTCATTGCCTGAACTGTGTAGTAGTACGTGGTGCTGGGGGCAAGCCCGGTGTCCGTGTAAGTTGTGCCCGGGCCGTTGTAGACCTGCGTGCTGCCCCGGAAAAGCTGGTAGAACGTTGCACCGCTTGAAGCATTCCACGAGATGTAGAGACTGCTTGACGTGGCACTGCCTACGGTAAGCCCTGTGGGAGCGGACGGCGTGACAAGAATCGTCGTCGTCCCCTGTACCGCCGTGGAGAGCGCGCTGGAGCCAGAGCCGTTGCTTGCCCGGACAGCGTAGTAATACGTGCTGCCGGAGGCGAGCACCGTGTCGATGTAATAGGTGTAGCTGCCGGAGTATACCTGCGTGCCGTTGCGGTAAAGCTGGTAGGACGTGGCTCCGCTTGAAGCATTCCACGCGAGTGACACGCTGAACGAGGTGGTCCCCGTGATGCTCAGCCCTGTAGGAGCGAGCGGCGCAACCGCCAGCGTGATTCCCTGAACAGCACCCGAGCTTGGGCTGCTTCCAGCCGAATTTGTCGCCTTGACTGTGTAGTAATAAATCGCGCCAGAGAGGAGACCGGTGTCGGTGTAGTTTATCCCGGAATTGCTATACACCTGTGTCCATGGACCATTTGGATTGTCGGGACTGCGAGATAGCTGATAATTTGTGGCGCCAGTTGAGCTATTCCAGGAAATGCTCAAGCTATTCAGAGTAGGGTTGCCCACCACAAGCCCCGACGGCGCATCCGGTGCAACAATCCCCACGCTTTGGAAATTTGAACAACCAAAGAGCGCGAACAGTAGAAACAGCACAGCCAAGATGGGCATATGGTTGAGAAGATATTCCTTCTTTTTCATTAGTCTCCCCCTCCTCTGCAACATTTGTATCAGAAGGCATTTGTACTACTGGTGCAGAGGACAAATCAGCGTGTCAACTCACCCCGACGCTTTCCTTCCTCACGGGCCTGCAACCGCGGCAATCGCAACTCCCCAGGGTTTGCCGACACCGACTGTGAAGGGTGAGCCACTTACCTCTGAGAGTGACCCGGTGATCGAGTTAATCGCGTAAGCAGATACGTTAGCGCTGCCCCAGTTCGCCACGTAAACAAACTTTCCAGTCGGATCTACTGCGATGCCGGCTGGAGACGACCCAGCGGCGAAGGGCGAGCCGCTTACAGCTGAGAGCGCCCCGGTGCTAGAGTCGATCATGTAAGCAGATATGTTTATGCTGCCGTTATTCGACACGTAGACAAAACTTCCAGTCGGGTCTATCGCGATACCAATGGGAAACGACCCAGCGACGAATGGCGAGCCGGTTACTTCTGAAAGCCCCCCAGTGCTCGAGTCGATCTTGTAGGCAGATACGTTGTTGCTCCGGACGTTTGAAACGTAGACATACTTGCCCTTCGGGTCTACTGCGATCCCATGGGGGTTCGAATGTGCGGCGAAAGGCGAGCCGCTTACAGCTGAGAGCGCCCCGGTGCTAGAGTCGATCGTGTAGGCAGATACGCTAGCGCCGCCGTAATTTGCGGCATAAACAAATTTGCCCCTTGGGTCTACCGCGATCCCATGGGGGTTCGTAGCGGTAGCGAAGGGCGACCCGCTTACAGCTGAGAGCGCCCCGGTGCTAGAGTCGATCGTGTAGGCAGATACGCTAGCGCCGCCGTAATTTGCGGCATAAACAAATTTGCCCCTTGGGTCTACCGCGATCCCCTGGAGATACGTTCGCGCAGCGTACGGCGAGCCGTTTACAGATGAGAGCGCCCCGGTAATCGAACTGGCCGCGAAAGCATATACGCTAGCACTGCTGACGTTTGCAACATAGACAAACTTGCCCGTTGGGTATACCGCGATCCCATGAGGGTTTGTTCCTGCGGCGAATGGCTCGCCGCTTATAGCTGAGAGCGCCCCGGTGCTAGAGTCGATCGTGTAGGCAGATACATAGTCGGTGGTGGTTGCTACGTAAAGGAAATACTTTGGAAAGTGTTTCATGGCCACAAGCGTGTTACGCACAACAGCCGCATCCGGGCAGCCCCAAAGCGCAAGAAGAATACTGATGAGAGTTGCGCCAGATGGAAGAAGGAGCGCGGTCCTACCTCTCTCCCTCATTCCTCCCATACCACCACCCCCGCCACTCCGCTAATTTCCGCGGAACGCGTTGCTTCCTCGCCCTTCAAAGCCAGATACGCAAATCGCAGGGCAAGATTGGGGTCCAGGGCTAGTAACTCAGCGTAAGCCTTCTTCGCCAAGTAGTAGTTCTCAAGGTCATGACTTGCCTTCGCAACTGCCAATAGCACTCGCGGGTTCTTGGGATCCTTCGCGTATGCACGGTTGTAGTAGTCAAGCGCTTTTTCCTTTCCGTCGTTCAGGTAAAAGACGTTGCCTATGTTGACCAAAGCGGGAACGTACTCTTCCTTTTCGAGCAGCTTTTCGAACTCCTGCTTTGCTTGATCATATAATCCATATTTCGCGTAAAGCACGCCAAGGTCGTTGGTGAGCTTTGTCTGATCCTGAGCTTCTCTCATTTCCGCCTGGATAATAGCACCCTTTGTGGAGACCTCCTGCTCAACAAACCTGGCCGACTCTTTCTGGTACATCTCTACAATCTTTTCAGAGGGTGGAAGATTCACGATGGCGCGCTCCCCAGGGAGCCCTACTGGCTCATAGAGCCGCCACGCCTCGTGAAGGGGATAGAAGACTGCCTGATTCTCCCGAAGGTTCTCCCTCCATTCCTTTGCCCCGTCCTGCCACGCCTGAAGGAATCCCACGCTTTCGGTGACTTCTAGTGGGATCCAGCTCTTGTCGGATTGGAAAATAAGGTCATCAGGGTGAGAGAAGGTCTGCCTTGCCTCATCAGGGCTCAACTCAAGGGAGAAAGCCAATAGGATATGCCCAGGGATCGTAATGAACGCTGTCTCAATTCCCACGGACTCCAACAGCGCTGAGTAGAGAACCGAGAAATCGCTGCACTTCCCCCCCTTGTATTCCAAGGTATGCCGAGGAAACTGAATGTAATCGGCAACTTGGTTGTTCGTCGTTAGAGTGGGGATGGGATCTTGCGAATAGGCAAGCCCATAGAGGTGAAGAGTCTCATGAAATGCCATTGCGGCGAGTAGGCTTGCATTTATCGACCCCCGTACCTTTCCCTTTACAATGCTGTGCACGTTCTTGGAAAAGGTGAGCACCGCAGGGTCTTTCGTGGTGACGAAGGCTGCTGCTCTTCGGTTGTCTGTCCAGGTAATGGCATTCCTGTCCAGGATGCGGATTGTCTGTATCAGGCTCTGGTGCTGTATCTGGCCATTCAGTGTGTATTCTAAGTCAACTCTCGCCTGCGCCTTGGTAGCCTCAGTTGTCTCTAGGATATTGGGACGGAACAGCCCAAAAAGCTCTACCTCTTTCGATTCCCCTGGTTTCAGCTCAAAGGGACTTGGGCAATTCTCAGGATCGTCCATGAACTGCTTCACCTGGAAGCTCACACTGATAGCCGTGATGGGCTGGTCGAGCATGTTGCTCAGAACCACTTTGCCCAACGGGTGGTTGTCGTAGTAGGTGCGAATGGCAGGAAAAATGTCTTCAAGAGCTAGGTCTTTCAACTCCACAGAAGGTTTGCGTTTCTCTATTAGCTGTTCATTGAGAGGCTGCTCTTGTAGCGGCACAGCTTTGGCAAGAGGCTTCTCTTGGATGTTCGCTTGTGTAGGCGCCGCGGCAGCCGCAGGCGCGAACTCATATGAAAGCCCAAAGTATGCGCTAAGCCCACTGTATAGAAGACCAAAAAGGTACCGAAATGAAGCTCCCACCATGAAGCGTAAGGGACCGGGCAGGAGAACTGCCCTGGCATCTGCTGAAAGGAAGCGGCTACCGCCTGCAACAGAAAGATCGTTGTTGAGCATGCTGTAGAAATATCCGCCCGAAACCCCGAGACTCAAAGACAACCATCGAATGAGATCGAATCTCAGGCCGCTGCCTACAGACATTGCAATAACCGAAACAGATAGCGGCATGCCGCTGGCTGTACTGTAATCATAGCTACAGCTTGTCGGGTAATTTCTAGGTGCGAGGAGCCCGTTTCCCGCGAACGTGAGCGGCTGGCGCCTTGCGCGCTGCGGGCGGCAGTTCCTTGAGAAGGCGGTCGGTGGCGCGCAGCGACAGGCG
>Ga0315279_10000414_pt1 | contig 86760 bp, 57 predicted proteins | sample YL17G06_20_MG_FD_203694 | JGI IMG/M metagenome (GOLD analysis project Ga0315279, IMG submission 203694) | Sediment microbial communities from Yellowstone Lake, YNP, Wyoming, USA - YL17G06_20 | ecosystem: Environmental > Aquatic > Freshwater > Lake > Sediment | place: USA: Wyoming | collected...
GCTTTGCAACAGGGTAGGTCTTCACCATGCAGGGTTTGAGACCGTTTTGTGCGATAATGAAGCGATACGCGGGAATAAATTTTAAAAAATCACAGTTTCATCACCTAACTGCGAAAGTTGGGTTAACATCCAGTATCGAGTATCCAGCATCGAGCTTTATCCGTCGTAGGCAGAATCGATTCACCACTCACCACTCACCACTCACTAATTAACCAATCAACTAATTTCCTTCGTGTAAATTTGTGTAAATTCGTGGTTACTTTTGTGCCTTTTATGATGAAAAATAATCTGTGTTAATCTGTGTAATCTGTGGTTGCTTTTGTGTCTTTTACCTTCGTGTCCTCGTGGCAAAAAACTGCTCAAAACCTGCTCAAAAAGTGCCTCATTTTTGCAAAAAGTTGCAAAAAGTTGCTAATTTCTATCAAAAAAGTGTAAAAAAGTGCTCATTTATACCCTCATTTTTACGCTAATAATGAATATGTCCTATAATATCTTCCCTATCTATCCTACCAACCACTCCATTTTCAAAATTTCTCTCAAAAAACCCTTAATTTTCAATTTTTTTTATCTTTTCTTCACCTCTTCTTATTTTGCTTTTTTCATTTTTGTTTGTCGCAGTCATCTTCAAATCGGTATTTGAAAATCCCCTCTGGGCTTGACCCGTTGCAAATTGCTACGGGTCTTGACAGAAAGGGGTAGAAATCATAGTATCTTCGTTAGCACTTGTCTAACAACGGTCAAGAATGGAATGCAATTCGGCCTTTTGAGGTATTGGGCGGTATGAATATGGGCATTGTAAGAAAAGTTTTTGTGATAACGATGCTGCTCGCGTATTGCCTTTTAGCAGGCTGCGAGGAGCTGGCCAAAACCGGCGCTGGGAAAAAAGAACTTACACCAGATATGGAATTGGGCGCTACGATAGGCTCGATTACTGAGGTAATTGCACCCGAATCAATCGCGGTCGAAGGATACGGCCTGGTAGGCGGTCTTAACGGGACCGGCTCATCAGAATGCCCGCCACAGGTTAGAGCATATCTTAAACGATACATACTTACACAATTGGCTGACCAAAAAATAAACACTGACAAACTTATCGACAGCCCTAACACGGCGGTGGTCTTGATAGAGGGTGTCCTGCCGGCGGTGCCCTCGAAAAATCAATTTTTCGATGTGAAAGTAACAGCGCTTCCGGGGACGCGGACAACCTCTCTTGAAGGCGGGTGGCTATATGGCGCTGAGTTTAAGGCGGCAGGAAGCTTCGGCATAGCTACAAAAACTATAGCAGACGCAGATGGGCCAATTTTCATAGATAAAATCGGCGAGCCTGGTGCGGACAAAAGAACAGGATTCATTCTGGCCGGCGGACGGGTCCTGGATGATTACACAATAGCTCTGGTCTTTCGCAAGCCGGATTATCAAAGCACAAGCGACGTTCGCAACCGTCTGAACGAGCTTTTCGGTGAAGGGATAGCAAGGGCAGTTTCGCCTGGCAGGATTGAATTGACAGTGCCGGAAAAGTATAAAAACCAAAAAGAAAAATTTGTCGCAATAATTAAGGCTACGTATTTGAATGAGATGCCGGAAATCACTCAGCAAAGGATAAGCACATTTATTAGAATTCTTGCGGCCTCAGAAAATAAAGAAGCAAGCGAAATCGCTCTTGAAGCCATAGGCAACGAAAGTCTCAGCAAGCTAAGCGTTTTGCTGAACTCATCGGATGAGCAGGTGCGGCTGCGTGCGGCACGATGTATGCTCAATCTGGGTAGTAACGCCGGCATAGAGACTCTTAGAGAAATTGCAATGAACGGGAGCTCAGGCTACCGGGTCGAGGCCCTTGAGGCGATAATCACAGGGACAAATCGCAATGAGGCATCTGCAATAGGGCGAAAGCTGCTGCGAGATAACGACTTTGAGGTCAGTTTGGCCGCTTATGAACAATTGCGGAAATTGGATGATATTGCCATAACGGGGGAATTTATCGGGCGTAGTTTTTTTCTGGAACAAATCTCGCAAACTCAACACAAGGCGATTTTTGTGTCACGGAGCGGTCAGCCAAGAATTGTGCTATTCGGTGCACCAATACTTTGCCGCGGCAACATTTTTGTGCAGTCAGAGAATGGCAACGTGATAATCAATGCACCGGCCGGCCAGAAGTATGTATCGCTGATACGCAAGTATCCGAAACGAACTGGCGTAATGGCGAAGCTCGAAAGCTCTTTTGAGCTTGCTGATATTATTCGCAAACTTTGTGAGGAGCCTACCGCAAAAGGTGAGGAGGGTCGTCGCGGCCTGGGAGTCTCATACGCCGAGATGATAGTCCTTTTGAAGCAGATGTGCGACAAAGGCGGTATAAGAGCAGACTTTCAAGCCGGACCCTTGCCAAAAATCAGCACAGGTATCAAGAAATAGGAAACCATCGGTCGATAACAATATCTATCGGCTATGACCGGCTGCGCCGGTGACGCAGCCGTTTTCAACTATTTGAAGAGTGAAAATATGAGACTTAAAAAAGTTGTCCTTGACGGGTTCAAAAGCTTTGCTGAAAAAACAGAATTTACTTTCGATAATTCCGTAACCGCCATTGTCGGCCCGAACGGCTGCGGCAAAAGCAATGTCGTCGATGCGGTAAAGTGGGTGCTCGGGGAACAAAGTGTCAAAAGCCTGCGAAGCGACCAGATGGCTGACGTTATATTCAGCGGGAGCAGCAGCAGAAAGGCGCTTGGTGCGGCTGAAGTGAGCTTATTTATATCCAATCTAAATGGAAGCGGGACAAGGCCGTTACCGATTGACACTGATGAGGTGCAGATTTCGCGGAAGGTTTTTAAGAGCGGAGAAAGCGAATACCGGATAAACAATAAAATCAGCCGCCTGAAAGACATCAGAGAAATGCTTATGGACACAGGCATAGGCACAAAAGCATACTCGATTATGGAGCAGGGACAGATTGAGCAGCTGGTAAGCGCATCGAAAATAGACAGAAGACTCATATTTGAAGAAGCTGCGGGCATAAGTAAGTATAAAGCACACAAAAAAGAGGCGCTTCACCGATTAGAGCAGACCGAACAAAATTTGCTGCGGCTTGCAGATATCCTCAGCGAGGTGACAAAGAGCTTGCGAAGCGTGAAACTGCAGGCAGGCAAGGCAAGGAGCTACCTGGAATATACCCAGAGACTTAAGCAGTTGCAGGTGAACTATTCATTAGTCGAATATGCAAAAAATGACACACAAATTAAGCAGAAATGTGCAGGTCTCGGTCAGGCAGAACAACAGCTTGAACGGCTGACAATAGAGGCAGCAAGACAAGAAACGCTTCTGAGCAAGCTTGGCGAGCAGATAATAGAAAACGAACATAAGCTCAACTTTACAAGCAATGCTCTTATAGCCACCCAGAGCAAAATCGAGCAGCAGCTTCAACGGATTGAATTTTTGAAGGCCAGAATTTTAGAGCTTCAACAAAGGGAAGGCTCGGCACGCGATAAAAGCGAAGAGCTGCGGGTGCAGAGAGACTTATTTGAGGGAAATCTGTCACAATACAAAGATGAGCTGATAAACTGCGAGAAGATGCTCGAAGAGAAAAGCGGGGCCGTCGAGCAAATCGAAAAAACCATTCAGGAAATAACTAACCAATGTGGTCTGCTCGAAACAGAACTGGAGGACGAGAAATCAGGGATTATCGACATAGTCAGAAGGACGGCACAGCTTCATAACGAAATCGAGAGCATATCGGTCTATCGCGATAACCTGTCAAATCAAAAAGACCGTCTTGCCGGCCGTGCGGAAACCGCCAGGGCAGAGCTTGAGAAACTCTTGACCGAAAAAGCAGGACACAAAGCCCGCTTGAGCGACATTGAAAAAGTGCTGGATGAATTGCAGAAAAATCTGGACTCCAAACGCAACGAATCAGAAGAAACGGAAGCCCTTATTGCAACAGATTACAAACGATTGGCAAACAGCAAAGAGGCACGAAGCGCTTTGAGCGGGGAGCTGGCGATATTGATAGAGATGGAGCAGCGGCTGGAAGGACTGAAGGCCGGCGTTAAAAGCATTTTGCAAAATCGGTCGGCTGGGAACACCAGGCTCGAAGGCATTGAGGGAATGCTGGCGGATATTATTGCGGCTGACATCGAATATGCGAATGCGGTTGAGGCCGCCCTTGAAGGGCAAACTGATGCTGTTGTAATCAAAAACGCAAACAGCTTACTCGCGGATACGGAAACAATAGAGAAACTCGAAGGCAGGGTGAATTTTATATGCCTCGATAAAATAGGGGCGTTTGTTGATAAAACAGACCTGTCGGAATTTACCGGCGTCAAAGGGAGACTTGCCGAGTTTGTAACATACGATAGTAAATATGCACCATTGGTCTGGAAACTGCTGGGTAAAACGATATTAGTTGATTCGCTTGAGACAGCGGTCAATCTGGCGACGCAGATAGGAGACGGATACAAATTCGTTACCTTGAAGGGTGAATTCGCAGGCGGCGATGGAGTGATAAAGCTCGGGCCTTTAGGCAGGGCAACCGGTCTGATATCGCGCAAAAGCCGGGTGCGTCAATTGCAGGATACTATCGCCAATATCACCTGTGAAGTCACGTCGCTGGAGGGACAAATCGAGAAAAACATCCAGGGGGAAGCACATCTGACTAAATTGTGCAAGGACCTGCGGACGGCTATTTATGAGGCCAATACGGAAAAGATGCAGGTCGGCTCAAAGTTAGGCGTTATAGAGCAAGATATAAAGCGGTTGAAGGAAGAGGAGCCGCTGATTGTTACTGAAATGGATGCGCTGGAAGAGCAAATTGCTCAATCAGTGCAAAAAGAATACGACTCGAAACAGAAATTGCAGGAGCTGGAGGCGGTAAATAACGAGCGGACGACACATATACGAGAGCTTGAAGAAAAATCTGCCGAGCAAAAGCAACAGCAACAAACACTGACCAATCGGCTTACGGATTTGAGGGTGGCGCTGGGACAAATTACCGAGCAGGGCAAGGCATTGAGGCAGATAATCGGCAGCGTTGAAAGCCAGATTCAGGAGAACCAAAAGGCTGCTGATACGGCACAAGCCGAGATAGAAAACTGCGGCAAACAACTGACGGAAGTGCAAAGAGATATTTTAGGCTGCGAGGCGGCAGTGTCGGAACTGTTTGTAGAAAAGGAAAAGAACCAGCAAAGCAGCCACTTATTGCATCAGGAAATCGAAAAGCTGCTTGAAGAGCAAAAACAGGCAGAACAAACTGTCAGACTTACAAGAACCGAAGCAAGTCAGGTTGAGCAGACAATCAGCCAGCTCAAGATAGAATTGGGCCAATTAGAGGTCAGGCAGCAGGATTTGGTTGCGAGGGTGAAGGATGAATTACAGATTGACCTGGCTGAGGCTTACAAAAACTACGATGGACAGGAGATTGACTGGGACAAGGTCAGAGACGAGATAACCGAGCTTCGGGGCAAGATTGAAAGACTCGGGAACGTAAATCTGGATGCGATAGAAGAGCAGGAAAATCTTGAGAAGCGATATAACTTTTTAAGCAGCCAGGTTGAAGATTTGAATAAAAGCAAGGCTCAATTACAGCAGTTAATAAGCCGTCTTAACAAACAAAGCAGGGACAAATTCAGAGAGACGTTCGAGCAAATACGCACCCACTTCCAGGAGATTTTCCGCAAGCTGTTCGGCGGCGGCAAGGCTGACATAGTCCTTGAAGATGCTGAAGACATTCTGGAGGCAGGGATAGAAGTAATAGCGCGGCCGCCAGGCAAAGAGACAAGAAGCATATCGCTGCTTAGCGGCGGAGAAAAGTCCTTGACGGCGCTGGCGCTGCTTTTTGCGGTTTTCCAGGCAAAGCCATCGCCATTTTGTTTCCTCGATGAGGTGGATGCGGCCCTGGATGAGGCAAACAACGAGCGATTCGATATGCTGCTGCGGGAATTTCAGAAGTATACGCAGTTTATAGTAATCACTCACTCCAAGCGGACGATGAGCGTTGCCGATGAGCTGGTAGGGATAACAATGCAGACGCAGGGGGTGAGTAAGAAGATAAACGTGCGGTTTGGCCAGTATGATGAAGAAACGGCGGCGGTAGCATAATTCGTCACTCGCCTGCCCTCAGTAGTCCGCTGTTGCGGACGAAGGATGGGTCGTTCGTGACTCGTGAATCGTATTGTGTTTCGTGGGAGGGCAGATTATGAAGAAGTGTCCTTTTTGCGCTGAGGAGATTCAGGATGAGGCGATAAAGTGCCGGTTCTGCGGCGAGTTTCTCGATTTATCCGCCACACGTATGGCGGACAAGTCCAATCAGCATGGTAAGGTGGGGCAAGCCCCACCCTACGGAGATAATCAGCCAAAAACGAAGTGGTATTTTGCGACAACTTTTGTCGTAATTGCTATTTTATGTGTCGGCCCTCTTGCACTTCCGCTTGTATGGTTCAATCCCAAGTATAAAGCGGTTACTAAATTGGCAGTGACAATTGCTGTTATTGTTCTGACTATTCTGCTTTGCTATCTGGCAGTAATTGTCTATGTTCGTTTAATGGAACAGATAAAGAAATTGGGGATTTATTAGCAGACAGGCGGTATTCATATTGGACGGAGTATTATCAAATTTTTTGCGGTTGAAAAGCCCCCCTGCTTACTGGTAGAATCCGATTTGCTTTTTGTGTGGACTTAAAAGACAATGACAGAAATGCTCGATAAACACATCTTAAAAAACGGGATGGTTATCCTCGGTGAGCCGATGGAAGCAGTTCAGTCGGCGGCGTTTGGTTTTATGCTGCCGGCCGGGGCGGCCTTACTGCCGGAAGGATGCTGCGGGGCTGCGAATGTTATTGCCGACTGGGTTTTTAGAGGAGCAGGCAACAGGGACAGCAGACAGCTCGGCGATGCACTCGATGGGCTGGGACTACATCGAATAAGCTCGGTGAATAGCTCGCATATAACCATCGGGGCGGTGTTGGAGGCAAGTAATTTAACAGATGCCTTAGATTTGTATGCCGACATTCTACTCAAAGCGCATCTGGAAGAAGGGCAATTTGAATTAGCGAGGCAATTGGCGATAGACGAGGTTAGAGCGATAGATGATGAACCGCAGCACAAAGCGATGCTCAAAATACGAGAGCTTTTTTATCCGCATCCCTTAGGACGCAGTATAGCGGGTGAGATTGCACAGTTAAAGACCCTGGCGGCCAATACTACGAGGCAGATTGTAGAAACAAATTTCAATCTTTCACAGACGATTTTTTCGGTGGCCGGAAAATACAAGTTTGAAGCGATTTGCAAACAATTAGAAAGACTATTTGAAACCAACCGGCAGAGACAATTAGAGCCGATTGTGTTAGAGCCAAAAGCAAGCAAATATATGCACATACACAACGAAGGCGCCCAGGTGCATATAGGGCTGATGACCGAAACGGTTAAAGTAACCAGCCCGGATTATTACAACGCCAGAGTAGCGGTATCGGTCCTCTCAGGCGGTATGAGCGCCAGATTATTTACGGAGGTAAGAGAAAAGCGGGGCCTGTGCTATGCAATCGGTGCACACTATCACGCTCTAAAAGAAGCAGCAGGCGTAATGTGCTACGCCGGCACCACGCCGGAAAAAAGTCAGGAAACCCTTGATGTGATAATCCAGGAGTTTGGCCGGCTCAACGAAGGAATTACCGAGGAAGAAATTCAGAGGTCAAAAATCGGATTGGAAAGTTCGCTGATTTTGCAGAGTGAATCATCCAGCAGCAGAGCAGGTTCGATTGGGCACGATTACTATATGCTCGGGCGAGTTAGAAGCCTCGATGAAATCAAGAGCAAGATTGACCGGACCTCGGTTGACTCGATTCTGAGATTTTTACGAAACAATAAGTTCAAGGACTTTACCGTCGTAACGATTGGCCCAAAGGAAGTTGCAGTCGAGTAAGAAACTATGTCAAAACGCATAACGTCATTCTGAGCGCACCTGTCCTGAGCAGAGTCGAAGGAGCGAAGAATCTCTCTTTTTGACAAGCCAGACCCTTCGCTTCGCTCAGGGTGACAGTTTTGAGATAATTTTCTAAGGAAAGGTATGGAATTTAGAAAGGAAACATTGTCGAACGGCCTGTGCGTTATAGGCGAAATCAATAAGGCTGCCAAATCAGCGGCAGTAGGATTCTTTGTCAAGACCGGTTCGCGGGATGAGCCCACCCAGATAACCGGCGTGTCGCATTTCTTAGAACATATGTTATTTAAGGGCACGGACAAGTTAAATACAATCGAGGTCAATGAGGCATTCGACAGGACAGGCGCAAAATTCAACGCCGGCACGAGCGAGGAGAATACTATTTATTACGCGGCAGTGCTTCCTGAATATTTAGCGGAGGTTACGAAGCTGTGGATAGAGCTGATGAGGCCGGCTCTTAGAGAAGAAGATTTCAGCATTGAAAAAAACGTAATCAAAGAAGAAATCGCGATGCATAAGGATATGCCGACTTTTGACGTGATGGATAAATGCCGGATTCTATATTTCGATAAACACCCCTGCGGCAAAAGCGTTCTCGGCACCGAGGAGAGTATTGATAATATGACGACCGGACAGATGCGGGAGTATTTTACGAGTCGCTATGCTCCGAATAATATGGTTCTGGTTTATTCAGGTAATTTTGACTGGGCAGAGGTCTGCTCGATTGCCAACAAGGAATGCAGTCTTTGGCAAAAGCAATCTGTCGGCAGGAACCTCGAGAGCTACCGCGGCAGCAAGAAGGAAGGACGGACTGAAAAGGCGAATCTTAATTGCGAGCATATATGCTTAATGAGCGCGGGGTTAGCTGCTCAAGATTCGAGGAGATTTGCAGCCTCGCTTCTTGCAATCATTGTCGGAGACGATGTTGGGTCAAGATTTTTCTGGGAGCTGGTTGACAAGGCATTAGCGGAAACGGCAACGATGCAATTCGGGGCTATGGACGGCACAGGGGTGTTCTACAGTTATATTTGCTGCAGAAGCGAAAACGTCACAAAAGTGCTCGATACCATCAGCAGTATTTTCGATAGCATAGCTGAAAATGGTGTAACTGAAGATGAACTAAGAAAGGCAAAAAATAAGATATTAAGCGCACTGGTCATCAAAAATGAGCTGCCGATGGGAAGGCTTGTTGATTTAGGCGCCAACTGGATATATCTGAATGAATATCGCACAATCGAAGATGACGTCAAGGCGGTAAAGGCCGTTACGGTTGACGACATCCGGTCGCTAATAGATGAATTTAAGATGAGCGACTTTACACAATTTTCCATCGGACCCGAACAATCGAAGTGAGGGTTGTGTTTAGAGCCTCATCTATAACTCTAAATAGGACAAGGTGTTATGCAAGGCCAAACAAGGAGAGAGTTTCTTAAAAGGGCTGGTTTTGCAACAGCTTCAATTGCGACGACATCGATTTTGGCGGGCTGTGCGAACATAAGGCAAATAACAAACAAAAAAAGACAACAGCCAAATGTTGTTGTGGTGATAACTGATGACCAGGGCTATGGTGACCTGGGCTGTCACGGTAATACGATTATTCAAACGCCCAATCTTGACCGGCTTCATTCGCAAAGTATCAGGCTGACCAATTTTCATGTTGACCCGACCTGCTCACCCACGCGCTCGGCCTTAATGACAGGGCGATACTCGTCACGAACGGGCGTATGGCATACCGTAATGGGCAGGTCGCTTTTGCGCAAAGACGAAATAACGATGGGGCAGATTTTTTCTGCCGGCGGTTATCGCACGGGTATTTTCGGCAAATGGCATCTTGGGGATAATTATCCATTCCGGCCACAGGACCGCGGCTTTGAGGAGGTGCTGGTGCATAAGGGAGGCGGTGTCGGACAGACGCCGGATTACTGGGGCAATGATTACTTTGACGATACCTACTCCCATAATGGCAAGCCGGAGAAATATACCGGCTACTGCACTGATGTATTTTTCAATAATGCGATGGAATTTATCGAGGCCAATAAAGACCGACCATTTTTTGTTTATCTACCTACAAATGCACCGCACAGCCCGTTCAATGTCGCTGATAAATATAGCAAGCCATACGAAGGTAAAGGATTGCCGCAGGAGCAGGCGCAATTTTATGGTATGATAGCCAACATCGATGAAAACGTGGGGCGACTGATACGGCAACTTGAACAGTCAGGTCTTGCGAAAAATACAATTTTAATCTTTCTTACGGACAACGGCAGCTCGAAGGGACATTTTAATGCCGGTATGAGAGGGCAAAAAGGGTCTGTCTATGATGGCGGGCACCGCGTGCCCTTTTTTATTCACTGGCCTGACGGCGGTCTTGGGGGCGGCAAGGATATTGATAGACTTACCGCGCACATTGACATAGTGCCTACACTGATTGAGCTATGCGATTTGAAAAGGCCGAAGGATGTCAGGCTCGACGGCAGCAGTCTGGTTCCACTGCTGACCGATATGGCGAACAACTGGCCTGAGCGCACTCTATTTGTCCACTCGCAGCGAATCGACCAGCCGATGAAGTGGCGCAATATCGCCGTTATGACCGAACGCTGGCGGCTAATTAACGGTAAGGAGCTTTACGACATAAAAGCTGACGCCGGTCAGAACAACAACATTGCAGATAAGTATCCACAAGTTGTCGAGAAGCTGCGTGAATCTTACGAGCAATGGTGGACCGATATTTCGAAACGCTTTGATGAGTATTGTGAAATCATCATCGGCTCGGATAAGGAAAATCCTGTGCGGCTGACCTGCCACGACTGGCACGGCCCTGTTGCACCGTCGGACCAAAACGCGATTCGTCAGGGTCCTGAGATAAATGGATTCTGGGCGGTGGAAGCAGCTTGCGATGGGGAATATCAGTTTAACCTGTGCCGCTGGCCGATAGAAGCGAATATGCCTATCAACGCAGCAATACCGCCGGATAAGCCCATCAATGCAACTAAAGCCAGGCTTAAAATTGCAGACGTGGATGTAACCAAGTCGATTTCAGAGGGTGCTTACGAAGTAAATTTCAACGTTCAGCTTAATGCCGGCAAGACACGCTTGCAGACGTGGCTGGAAGATGACAAGGGGACATCCCGCGGGACATATTTTGTCTATGTAAGAAAGATAGAAAAGCAGTAGTATGAATATGGTGACACAAACCAGAAGAGATTTTTTGAAAACGGTCGGGTCGCTGGCGGTGACGGCTGAAGCAGCAACGATATTACCCGGTTGTGCTGGTATAAGACACGCGCATAATACGGGAGAAAAACGGCCAAACATTGTATTTTTCTTCACCGATGACCAGCGATTCGACACAATCCACGCTTTGGGTAATGAACATATCTTTACGCCGAATTTAGATGCGCTTGTGCGGGATGGGACCAGCTTTACAAACGCATACATTATGGGCGCAATGAACGGCGCGGTGTGTATTCCAAGCAGAGCGATGCTGCTATCAAGCAGGACATTATTTAGACTTGCGAACCAGGGCAGGACAATTCCCGCTGAGCATAAGACCCTGCCGGAGGTTCTTAATGAGGCCGGATACAAGACATTCCATATCGGCAAATGGCACCAGGACCGGACAACATACGCACGGTGTTTCTCGGATGGGGCGAAAATCTTTTTTGGCGGTATGACCGACCAGTTCAATATCCCCGTGTCCGATTTTGACCCCACAGGTGCGTACCCAAAGGAAAAGATGCACATCGAGAAAGGCAAACACTCCAGCGAGCTATTCAGTGATGCGGCTATCACTTTTTTGAAAAATTACAAGGAGGACAGGCCTTTCTTTTTATATATCGCATATACATCACCCCACGACCCGCGGGAGATGCCAAAGAAATATCAGGATACGTATAAGCCTGATAAAGTTATTTTGCCGAAAAGTTTTATGCCTGAGCATCCGTTTGATAATGGTGAGATGAAGGTGCGCGATGAAATGCTCGCATCCTGGCCGCGAACGCCGCAGGAGATTCGTAAGCACATCGCGGCATATTATGCGATGATTACCCACGTGGATGCGCAGATAGGACGGGTGCTTGCGGAATTAAAGAAGACACCACACGCTAAGAATACAATCATTATTTTCTCCGGCGACAATGGGCTGGCGGTAGGTCGCCACGGACTGATGGGTAAGCAAAACCTCTACGAGCACAGCGTGCACGTGCCGCTGATAATGAGCGGTCCCGGCATCCCAAAAGGACAGAGGCGAGACGCCTTTTGTTATCTATTGGATATTTACCCGACTGTATGTGATTTGACGGGACTGCCTAAACCCGGCTCGGTGGAAGGGAAAAGCCTTGTCTCGATTATCCACGGCCAAGAAACTAAGGTTCGCGACACGTTATTTTTTGCATATAGAGACTTCCAACGAGGCATTCGTGACGAGCGCTATAAACTCATTGAGTATGCCGTCAATGGCAAGAGGACAACCCAGCTTTTTGACCTGCAATCAGACGGTTTTGAGGTTAATAACGTAGCAGACAGGCCAGAGTATGCTGAGCACCTACAAAGGCTACGAAGGGAACTACTTCGGTGGAAGGAAGAGCTGGGCGACAATAGTAAGTTCTGGCAGGGTTATAATGTTTCTTTGTGACCAGTGTGTGCAGACCTAAAAAAGTTATGATTTTTTCTTGATTCATACGGGCATTTCAGTTAAACTACATAATATAATAGAGGAGGCCGTGGCAGTGAAAAAAGACAGTAATAACGAACAAATTAAGTCGAATGTCAAATCAGGCAAGCCGAATGTCCTTCGTGCCAAAGACATAGTGCCTCCATACGATAACGAACCTCGCCGAAAGGGGGAAGGCGGTGAAATACCACGGTTCGACCTGGCTGAAAAGATTATGGCTGAACAGCGAAAAATATCGGCCATAAAACGAAAGGCACCCGGCAAAAAACCTGAAGCTCAGGGTAAAGAAGGCGAGCTTGAATCAACAGGTTATACAGCCGAACAGCTATCTGAGGTGTCCTCAGAGCAGGAGCAAATTATTGCAGAGATTGTGGCAAGGGATATTCAGCAGTTTTGCAGACGCAATCCATAAGTCCGGCCTGCCACTCACCCGCCGGTTAATTGGTTAAGTGGTTAATTGGTTAATTTCAACAGGTCGGGACTTACCACTCACTATTGACCAAAAAAGTCTAATTTGGCGGTTATCTGCTTGCAACAGAGGCGTTGGAAATATAGACTATTATAGAATGACCCGGAGAGGTGGCCGAGTGGCTGAAGGCAACGGTTTGCTAAACCGTCGTACGGGGTAAACCCGTACCCCGGGTTCGAATCCCGGCCTCTCCGTTATGAGCAAAGCGAATAACGGAAGGGAGCAATGCAACTGCTTGCATTGCGTCGGGAGTCGAAGGGTTTGTCGATGTCCGTAGGACCGACAAACCCCTGGCCCGAAGGGGAATCCCGGCCTCTCCGTTCTTCGCTGCGCTCCAGCCCGCCGTAGCTTTAGCGAAGGCGGGACGAACGGCACAGCCGTTAGAGTTTATAATATGTGGTATATATACATCCTGAAAATGGCAGATGGGGAATATTATGAAAACTATTGAACGAAGAACCTTTCTTACCGGTGCTCTGGTCGCTGGTGCTGAGGGACTTATCTCTTCTGATTTTAGCCGGGCTGAGCAGGCCGCCTCTTCAACCGGCATAATTCAAAAGAAAACGCATCCAAATCGAATAGCTGTCTCAACATATTCTTTCTGGCGATTCAAAGATGATTTGAAACTCTCCATCGAAAGCTGCATCGACCAGGCCGCTGAAATGGGTTTTGACGGCGTCGAAATCCTGCACATCCAGATGGAAAAAGAATCCAACGAATATCTACAGAACCTCAAACGTCGCACGCTTGTCGGCGGCCTTGACTTGTGCGGGCTTTCAATCCATCAAGGTTTTGTTTCGCCTGATGCGGAAAAACGCCAGCAAAATATCGACCATACAATCAAGTGCATCGAGCTTGCCTACGAACTCGGCATACCGATAATCCGCATCAACACAGGCCGCTGGGGCACAACCAAAAGCTTTGACGAGCTAATGGCAAATCGGGGCATCGAGCCGCCGCTGGCCGGCTATACCGATGAGGACGGCTTCAAGTGGGTCATAGATAGTATTGAAAAGTGTTTGCCTATCGCCGAAAAATGCGGCGTAATCATCGGTCTTGAAAACCACTGGGGTCTGGCCCGCACGCCTGAGGGTCTTATTAGAATCATAAAGGCCATCGATTCAGTCTGGCTCAAAGTTTTGCTCGACACTGGAAATTTTCTCGAAGACCCTTACGACAAACTCGAAACGTGCGCTCCACACACCGTCTATATGCACGCCAAGACATACTACGGAGGCGGCATCTGGTACACGCTCGATTTGGATTATTCCCACATTGCTCAGATTATGCAAAGGCACAACTTTCACGGATACGTGTCACTGGAATTTGAGGGAAACGAGGACTACAAAACCGCCCTGCCTAAAAGTCTTGAACTTCTGCGAAAGAGTTTTAGTTAGCTCCTTACATAAACATAAGGTAAATAACCATCTGTCTTGTGAATTCCTAAAGCTCCATACTGCGGTTTCAAATCTCGCCTGCCTGGTTTTTTCATATTTGTAGGCTACATAGTGACACTTCTTCAACTGCGTTCTTGCCCTCTAAAAGCACTTATTATATACCTGTCCAACACTCCCGATATAAGTCTGCTTACACAATTTAATCTTTGCCAGAGTTTTGGAGGAAGTCGTTAAGCAGGGCTAAAAAACATCCGAAAAATGTTATAAGTAAAAATACTTAGGATTGAAGGCATCAGACTAATAAGCCGCAGAATACAAATGAACCGAGGATGGTCGTTAAAACAAGAGGGCTATGTTTTCGATTTTATTTTTATTCTCTGTTGCGTGTGGCGTTCTTCTTTTCCTCAAACTCACTGGTTGCGGTGCCTGGCTCACTAAAGGCTTAAGAGAAGACAAAATTGGAGCAGTTATCGCTACGTGTATATTCATCGCTCTTACTATTACACTATTTATCTTACTACGCACTTCCCTACCTACTGTTTTGGCCTCATTTGCTGAAACTCAAATGGACCCCGATGAGAATTTGCTGGTAGGAGATACACCTCAGGTCATTGCAGGAAAAATCATTTATTGGCTATCAATTCTTTGCCTCCCGATTTTATTAGGTTTTCTTCTTTGCTGGGTATATCGTGTGGTCCGCTGGATAATCAGGAAATCTTTACCTTCAGCATTGAGACCAAAATCTCAATACGGCAATTACCACTAAAAGTTTTAAGCTGCTCGAATCTCCCGCCTCATACCAACTATAAAAAGAATATGCGCTGGACTCTTTACTGAGCGTTTTGAAGTTTGTTAACTACCGGCGTCGTAGCGTTCGGTAAGGGTACGGATATGACGGGTCTCTTCTTTGATGACATTGTCGATGGCGTCTTTTGCGGCCTGGTCACGGGCAAAGTCTTTTAGACCATGATAAAAGGCGATGACTTCGTTTGCCCTTCTGATAGCGTCTCTGAATATCTCCTTTTTCGTTTCCCTGCCGGTCGGCCCTCTATCCGCACCCAATTTGACACCAAATGCGGTCAGACCTGCCATAACGTGCGGATTAGATAGGACATAATTATCGGGGTCGAATGTTCCGAATTGGCCCGTTTGTTCGGAAAAGCGCTTCCTCCTTTGTGCGAGGACTTTTTCGTGTCTTGCCCTCCAGGCGGCTAATTTTTGATATATGTCGCGAATCTCAGGGTCGGTGAATAATTGCGAGGCTTTAAGGTAAAACTTGGCGCCGTTATGCTCGATTTTCTCGGCTATCTGGAGAATCTCAAAGACGTTAAATTTAGTCTCCATAAATGCGCCTTCTTTAGAAAAGTTTTACCTGTATTTTGTTAAACTTCGCTCAAATATCCGGGTGAATCCTTTTCTACTATAATTATAACAATTCTCTGTGTATTCAATAGGATTATATAGTTTTTAAGTTATCCCACAATCAGCAACAGTATTATCGGCATATAATAGAGGCGTCTTTACCCACCGACTCTCAGAACGGAGGTGGCACGGATTTTTGCCTGCTTTAGCGACAAAAGAGCCTCGTTGGCCTGCTCCAATGGAAATTCCTGGAACTGCGGCAGAATAGGGATTTGGGCAGCTAATGGTAAGAACTCATCGGCATCCCGGATATCGCTTTTCATCGCATCGGTCAGGTTCTCCATCGCATCATCCTTCCCCGCAGGTCTGCGGGGGACTTGTCTTGTATTTTTCTTTTACATAGTTATCAATTGTTTTTGGTCTGCTCTTTGAGCCATTGCATAACGGTCTTTTCATATTTCTCTATCGACACCTCTACCGCCAAACATTTGAGTTCAGCGGCAGGTGCCCGCAGAGCGATAGCGGCGCGGGTGACTATCCGTTGCAGTGACTTGTTATACTTTATTTTCTTGTTGCCATTTGTAATGAACCTTTCGATTTTGTTCCCAATTGGCTAACCCGCAGTCTCTAACTAAATCAAGATGGAAAAACAAGTTTGGATGGACCTTTTTGAGCGGATTGAGCAAGCTGCAAACATACCGATCGTTACATTCCCAGCATCCAATATATTTCTTGTTTTGGCAACATAGTCTGACCTTACATTCAGGATTTCCGCCGCCAAGTCTACATGGTGAGGGGCATCGCAGAAATCTAATTTCTTTTAGGACTTCCAAAAATGTATGGTATTGCAATAACTTGGGATGATCTCGAGACTTCAGCTTGGCGTATTCGTCGAATTGTAGTTTGTATAGAATGTTATCAAGTTTTTCAATTAAAGAGAAAAGTTCCTTATTTGACGGTATGCAATCCAAACAGTATAACCCACAAAAAGATGTTAATTTATCATTCATATAATTTCCTCAGAGCATAACTACTGTTTATATGGTTTCCAGATAACACGCCGTTTCTTTGCCTGAAAATCTCATTTATTCGCCTAACTGCCCCATTCGACTACGCTCAGGGCAAGCTTAAAATTAACGACTTATCAGCCTTTTTGCCTGTTTACAACGCCTCAATGTAAGCCAACAATGCCACGATGTAACTCGCCTGTTTATCCTGTCATCCTGTCAAAGAGCTTTCTTTTCATCTTTGTCAATGCTAACGGCGGAGGTGAGCTTCGTTTTGCCCGCTGCGGGCAAAACGTAAACTTCACCTCATTGTTGGGGACCCATTATCTTCTCGACAGCGAATTTCGTTGCTAGCTCGTTGATGATTCCAAATACCAGTACTCCGCCTTGGTTGATGATTGTGTTCTTGATTTTCTGCCAAGTCGTTTCGCTTCTGATTTTCTCGAGGAATTCATGGCCCTGCCACGTGAGATCAAACGGAAGTACGTAGATGACACGGTCACTGGTTGATGACTTAACCGGTTCGCATCGTAGGAATCCGGCGTCGTGCAGGAGGACAAGATGGTATTTGAGAGCTAACTCATCGTATCCCTCAATCGGTGGCACGGCGACGTGTTCTGGGCCGGGCTTCTCTTCAAAGAAGATGAGTAGTTTGCGGATCAGATCAAAATCTCGTTTCATTTCATTCATTGTCCCCAGCAATGATTATACAGTCTGTATAAAACGCCTCAAAGTCCATCGACCTGGCTACGCAGACAAGTCCTTCAATGCCACAATTATATCAAAATCTTACTCGAATTGCCTTTTATTTTTTCAAGATTTCCTGCGTCAACTGGTTTTCAAAGACCTGGTAACTGTCCTTGCCGTAGAGACAGAAGACGACCTTTTCCAAGCCGGTTTGCCCTTTCAAATATGCAATGGTCGTTTGAAGCATTATTTCAGCGCACCTCTGGATGGGAAAGCCGAATATGCCGGCGCTGATAGCAGGGAAAGAAATGCTTTTTAGATTTTTGCTGTCGGCTAATTTAAGCGAGTTTAAGGTCGCATTTTTTAGTTTTTCATCTTCATCTCCTTCGCCCATTCGCGGCCCGACGGCGTGGATTACGAATTTTGCCTTCAAGTTCCCACCTGTCGTTATCACGGCGCCGCCTACAAAAGTGCCTCCAATCTTGTTGCATTCTTGCTGGATTTTGGGGCCGCCTTTTTTTCTGATTGCCCCTGCCACTCCACCGCCCAAAATCAATTGAGCATTGGCGGCATTAACAATGGCCTCGGTCTCCATTTCGGTAATGTCACCTTCGAGCAGCTCTATAATCCGGTTTGCGATATTTACCTTCATCAATTGCTTCTTTAAATGCGCCAGCAGAAAACAACAAGTCTAAATCGTCGCCGTACCGGCGACGGCTAAACGAGGTCTCAAAAAACTTCATTAGAGGTTATGGTGCAACAAATTCAAGCCACTGTTCAGCGAACAGTCCGAGGTCAAGGCTATCAATTAAATCATCGGTAGGGATATTAATGTCACAGTCAGGATTCCATTTCAGGTCATTGGCATTACTTTTCCATACAGACGTGAAGATGGCGAAGTCTATGAAATCGACACTGCCATTAAAGTCGAGGTCTGCGACACGATAAGGCCAGAAAATCTGGAGCGCATCCAGGCCGAAATCGGCTATGTCCTCGACAGGCCTGAAAGGAGCGAGCAATTCTTTATTACGTGCCACGATTCGGCCGATGTCGCTCAAGAGGTCCCCATTGCCAATGGGTCCGAACCAGTCATCCACGAAATCAACTTCTATAGAAAACCAGACCTCGCCGTGCGGCCAAACAAAGACCGCATCAAGACCAAAGGGGATTGGCCGAGGCTCAATCGGATGGAACTTAGCCAGCAAATCGGAACCGCTCTTAAATATTTTACCATCCTCACGAAGCAGGTCACCATCACCCACCGACACACCAAGACTTTCGGAAAAGAAACCCTCCTCGGTAGAAAATAGCAGGATACCATCTGGGCCGCGCGCTACAGCATCGAGGCCAATGTCAGGCGCAGGCGGCTGTGGGGCGAACGGCTTGATAAGCTCGCTGTTACGCCGGATGACCCGACCTGCACTACTCAAGAGGTCGCCGTTACCGAGTGGGCCAAGCTTTTCGCTTAAAATATCCTTCTCCGGCGAAAACCAGACTTCCCAGCGTGATAGATTCGGTCGAGTTGGCCACATTACGGCGTCAAGGCCGATGTCCGGCGCAGGCGGCATAATGCCTAAGCCAGCAGTCAGCTCACTATTTGTGCGAACCACTCGTCCGGTTGAGCTTAACAGGTCGCCGTCGCTAATATGTCTCATACCGACTGACGATGTAAAACCTGTCTCTGTGGAAAAGAGCACGGCAGGCCAGGGCACGGCAACCAGATGTAGAGTAAATGTGTGGAGTGGGTCTGTAGGAGGAACCTGGTAAAGGTCAATTTCAATCCAGGGAAAAGGGGTCTGTGGAAAAGCTACTCCACTATCGAACTCGAGGTCATTGAAGTCGTTGATACGTCCCTGCAGTGCCATCTGATGGACGTAGGCGAAATCTCCCCCTATTTCATATTTGCCTTCCAATTGGCCAATATACTTAAATTGCGAATCGAAGCTCGTAAATCTCAAGCCACGCACGGCAAAATATAAGAACCACATATCCCGGCCTGTTAGTTCCAACCAGAAGGTGCCTCTGATAGGGACCGGTATGGGCGGCCTACCACAAATAATACACTCATCAACGAGCATACTGCCTTCAACAAGCCGATAACGAACCGGCCGTTTGGCGGCGAAGAATGACGACACCTCTGAAAGATTGAACGAGGCATCGCTGGCTTCGGACGTAAGCGTGCTATTGCTATTTGGGGAGTCTGCCGCCGCGGTGGGAAGAATACAAATTAGCAAAGTTACTTCCGCCAGGCAACCTAATGCGGGATTATAGAAATGTTTTGTTTTCATTGGTTCACACTCCTAAAATTAACCTTTGGCGAACCCAATAAACGTATTTTTATTATATGCTTTCCGTCAACAACAGTCAAGCAGGCGAAAGAGATTTTTGAAACTTTTTTGATGATGTGTGCTCAGTAATAAGAGCAAATCTGAGCTATATATATGGCTCTAACGCAGTGTTTTTGAGCAGCTAAATGGGTGAAGTTACCCGAGTAGATGCTTTGAAATTGATAAACGCCTTTTTTGTGACCAGGCAGACCGGGGGCGGAAAATTCGCAGGGGCAGTTGTTTGAAGGCCTCCATAATAGAAGCAAATTTAGAGCTTTCGTGAGCGGAAGTTTCCTGCGGGAACCATAGACACGGCTGAGGACTGGGATGCGGAGGAGTTTGATTGTCCGATGACATCGATTTTGGGCCGAAATCACCAGCGCTATTCGGCACAGATGCATCAGGAGACTGTAGAGCGTGGACATTGTTAGGAATCCGCACTCCCTGAAAAATCGCTGTTATATCTTTTTTCAATCCTGGCTTAAATTTTTCCAAGTTTAACCTCAAGACAAAATTGTTTGGGCAACATCCTGAACAAAAACACTTTTGGGGAGAGAAAGCTTGAAAAGAGATTACAGAGGGTAGCCTTCCCACCACCTTTTTTATATTATGATATATTAAACCAATAAAAAAGTCAAGTAAAATTTTTTTGCAGAATCCTGGATTTGACTTTCTGGAAACCATTGCTACCCTATCGAAATAAGTAAGTTAGAAACCCAGAAAGGAATATGATTATGGCCGGAAAAAAGAGATGGATTAAGCGAGCGATTGTTTTTTATTTGACGGTGCAGGTTTGTTTTGCTTTATCTTGTTCCTATAAAAATGCACAAATCAGTAATGTTAAGACCTCCAAAGATGTTGTTCGCACGAGCGAGCAAGATATGCAATGGTGGCGGGAGAGCAGATTCGGACTTTTTATTCACTGGGGTCCGGTCAGCTTAAAAGGAACAGAGATTGGGTGGTCTCGCGGCAGACAGATACCAATTGAGGTCTATGACAATCTTTATAAAGAATTCAACCCGGTAAAATTCGATGCAGCCGAGTGGGTAAGAATCGCCAAAGCAGCAGGCACAAAATATATTGTAATCACCTCCAAGCACCACGATGGATTCGCCATCTTCGACTCCAAATACACCGACTACGATATTATGTCAACGCCATTTAAGAAAGATGTGATAAAGGAGCTGGCGCGAGAGTGTAAAAGACAGAAAATTAAGCTCTGCTTTTATCATTCCATAATAGACTGGCATCATCCCGACTATCTGCCGCGCGGGGCGGGCGATAACCGCCCTACCAGTGATGCTGTCTTCGAGCGATACGTCGGTTATATGAAAAATCAGCTACGCGAGCTTTTGACAAACTACGGCCCAATCGGAATATTATGGTTCGATGGCGAGTGGGACCCGACCTGGACGCACGAACAGGGCAAGGCACTTTATGCCTACGTCAAAGATTTGCAGCCGCACATCATTATCAATAACCGCGTCGGTAAAGGCAGGGCCGGTATGGAAGGCACTACCGAAAAAGGCGAATTCCCCGGCGATTACGACACGCCCGAACAGCAAATCGGCAAATTCAACAACGACCGTCCGTGGGAGAGTTGCATAACAATTTGCCAACAGTGGGCCTGGAAACCCAACGACCAGCTAAAGTCGCTTAAAGAGTGTATCAACACCCTTGTCAAGACTGCAGGCGGGGACGGCAATTTACTTCTCAACGTGGGCCCTATGCCGGATGGACGTATCGAGCCGAGGCAGGTCGAACGGCTAAAAGAGATGGGTGATTGGCTAAAAAAATACGGCCGGAGCATTTATTCGACACGCGGCGGTCCATTCAAGCCGGGCTCCTGGGGTGCGAGCACGCATAAAAAGAATACCATTTACCTGCACATTTTGAATTGGCCGGACGATACAATCACCCTGCCGGCTATTTCCAGAAAGATTGTCGCAAGCTCTGTTTTGACCGGCGGCAAAGCTGTCGTTAAACAATCGAAAGAAACTATCGAAATCTCTGTTCCGAAGACCTCTCGCGATTCTCTCGATACTATTATTATGCTCAAGCTCAATGGGGCAGCCGGTGACATACCTGCGTGCGACGTTCTGCCTCAGTCACTAACAGCGGGAAAAAAGGCAACTGCATCCAACGTTTTTGAAAAGAGGGCTGAACACAATCCTGATAAAGCAGTTGACGATGACCTTTCTACCCGATGGGCAACAGACTACGGCATCAAGCAGGCCTGGCTCGAAGTTGACCTCGGCAAGCTAACGACATTTGGCCGTGTTAAGATAAGTGAGGCTTACGATAGGGTTGAGGAATTCGAGCTGCAATATAAAGATGGAGACAGGTGGCAACCGTTTCTTAGAGGCACAAAGATTGGCCCGGAATTCTCAAAGCAGTTCGACCCCATAACAGCCCAATACGTCCGGCTAAATATCCTCCAGGCCATAGAAGGTCCGACAATCTGGGAGTTTGGGGTCTTTGCACCAAAGAAATAATAGTGGTGCTGCCTGCCTGTCAGCAACTCTTGTATTGTGCTGCAAAGCCATATCAAAAACCAACAAAGTGTGGTTATAAAATGAGGCCGTCAATTCTGGATTTAAGCTCTCCGGTTTTACGATAATCGGTCATATCGGGAGCCAGGGCTGTTATCGTGATAAAACCCTCCGTCAACAAAGCTGCATCGGTAGGGACATCGTCTGCACGGTGCGGCCCGCCGGTCAACTGAAAGACGGTCTGGCCCTGCTCATTTTTTTGCGGGATATAGGACTCGTCGAAATCTTTTGTCGATTGAGGAACAACCCTTACGCCTTTCGGCTGTCCCTTGGAGAGCTGAGGGATATTGACATTTATTACTTCGCCGCTTTTGACGGGCATAAGGGCTTTGAGGATTTTTGCACAATAAGCTGCAGCTTTCTCATAGTCCATCTGCTCATCACGGCTCAGGCTCAACGCGACAGCAGGGATTTTTAAGAAGGCGCCTTCCATCGCAGCAGCGACGGTGCCGGAATAATATACGTTTATACCGGCATTTGAGCCGTTGTTTATTCCCGCGACGAGCAGGTCTATTGGGCCTTCGTGAAGCTGCATACAGGCGAGCTTAACGCAGTCGGCAGGCGAGCCCTGGACACTAAAACCAGTAAAGCAGCCGTTAATATCAACTTTATTACATACCACGGGGCTGTGGAACGTTACGCTGTGGCTGGCGCCGGAGCGGCTTTCAGCCGGCGCAACAACCATCACATCGCCGAACCTGATCAGCTCTTTATAAATCGCAGCCAGCCCCGGTGCAAAAATACCATCATCGTTTGTTAGTAATATCTTCATACCTTCGTCTCCACAGGCCAAATTGTAACTGCCGGCAAAGCGTGTGTCAATTGACCGCTTCGCGGTATATTGTATCCCGGTTTTCCCATATAAAGTCGTGCTTTAGAAATGTTACACTAACCCTCTAACCTTGATAATATTGGAGCATACGAGTAATATAAACAATGATGCTCAGTAATAATTCTAATAATGTAAGTAATGTTAAGCATATTTTTCGTGCGTTGCGGCATAGAAATTATCGTCTCTTTTTTGGCGGTCAGAGTATATCTCTGGTCGGCACATGGATGCAGCAGGCAGCAATGAGCTGGCTGGTGTATCGCCTCACTAATTCCGCATTTTTGCTTGGTATTGTCGGATTCTCGGGACAAATTCCCGCCTTTTTTTTAACGCCTTTCGCTGGAGTCATATCTGACCGGCATAATCGACATCGTGTTTTAATTGTTACCCAAACGCTGGCAATGTTACAGGCATTAATACTCTCAACGCTTGTCCTTACCAATCGTATAACAGTAGGGCAAATCGTGGCGTTAAGCATATTTCTTGGTTTAGTGAATTCTTTTGATATTCCTGTTCGGCAGGCATTTGTTGTGGAAATGATAGAAGAAAGGGAGCACCTCAGTAACGCAATAGCATTAAACTCCTCTATGGTCAATGCGGCGAGGTTAGTCGGGCCACCTCTCGCCGGCATTCTCATTGCCGCCTTCGGAGAAGGTATATGTTTTTTGTTAAATGGCGTTAGTTATCTTGCGGTTATCGGCTCTTTATTGGCGATGAAAATCGCCCCAAGAAAAATAAAACCACCTGATACTCACGTTTTGCACGAATTAAAAGAAGGTTTTATCTACGCCTTTAACTTTAAGCCCATCAGATTTATTCTCATCCTTCTGGCTCTGGTTAGTTTAACGGGCGTGCCGTATCAGGTGTTAATGCCTGTCTTTGCAAGAGATATTTTTCATGGAGGGTCAATAACCTTTGGCTTTCTAACGGCGATGTCAGGCGTTGGCGCTTTAACGGGCGCTATTTATCTTGCGGGCAGAAAAAGCGTCATCGGTTTGGGTAAGATAATTCCGTTGGCCTCCGGTTTTTTTGGCTTGGGAATTATTGTGTTTGCATTATCCAGAACTCTGTGGTTTTCAATGATAGTGATTTGTGCGGCTGGTTTTGCAATGATGATTCAGATGGCAGCCAGTAACACGGTCTTGCAGACCATTGTCGAAGAAGACAAACGCGGCAGGATTATGGGCTTGTTCACGATGGCGTTTATGGGGATGGTTCCTTTTGGAAATTTATTAGCTGGAAGTTTAGCCAGTAAGATAGGAGCGCCGAATACTTTATTGCTCGGCGGGACATGCTGTATTATAGGTGCACTTATGTTTGTTAGAAAGCTTCCATCGCTGCGGGAGAAGATACGCCCCATATACATCCAAAAAGGCATCATCTCGGAAGTAAATTAGGAAATGGCCTATTATTGAACATTGAATAGTAAATTTAACACAGTTGCAAATACAGAACCAGAATGTCATTCCCGCGAAGGCGGGAATCCAGAATATTTATCCGCCTCCGGCGGACTGATAAAAAATCAAATCGGGCCTTGCCCGCCCTGAGCAAGCGTAGCACTTCGAAGGGTCAATCTTCTCGCGTTATCTCCGACCACGACTTGACCCCACTTTTCAAATCCCTAAACGCCTCCTCATTCCCATAATACCTCCTGCTAAACAACGATTAAGTCTGGCTGCCTTTTTCTCTTTCTTACCTAATAGAACTTTGCGAAACTCCTCGTCATAATCACCCCGAACCCAGTCAAGCGTCCATCGAAATTCAGCCGATTTATTAAGCTGGTCTGTCCAAAGCTTCCAATAGGACCACTCGTCTTTCGACAACCATCCTTCCTGTGCAGCAAGCCATACCGTCTCACATAAAGCAATGATTGTATCACAGTAATGCACTCTTGCCTTTTCGTCTGATGAGAGTTGGTCATAGGTCTTTTTGATATCACGATCTGAGTATTCATAAATAGCATGAAGCTCTTTCTTCTCAACCATTAGCGTTGCAAGGTTCACAAAACCAGAGATGGCATCCAAATAGTTGCGAAACCTTTGCTCGCGCCTTCTTGCTCGCATTTCCCAACCGGTGAAAAGAAGTGCAGCGACTACTGCGACTGTCTGTAATATATCTGTCCAAGTAGGGTCGTTCATAAAGTCCTCATCTTAGATATTAACTGCCCAACACATACTCTCCCGCCTCATCGCGGCTTATTCTTTTCCATCCGCCGCCCCAAACGCCCTCCGCGTTACTATCTTTGCATACTGATAATAAATCAAGTCGCTAATTGTCTTGACATCTCTATCAGGCATTATCGAAAATCCTCTTGCCTTCCTTTCTTTGGGGGATTTGTTATTTCAAGCCAAGCGTTTGCAAAATCTCTAGAGCTTTTCTGAAACCTTCCTGTGTAAGTTTATAACTTGAATTTTCTCTGTGGATCAGCTTTTTCCCCCATAACTTTTTTAAAGCCTTGTAAACAGCAGAACCTGACCTACGGTCGAGTGATGCCTCAATTGACTTAATGTCATCATCGTTTGGATAATAGCTGTACAGTAAAACCATAATCTCCTCATCCACCGTTAGTTTTCCAAACACCAACTTTCGGTCACCAAAGTCTTCTATAACTGAAGAGACTGGTACCTGTATAAACTCAATCATTCGTCCGGCAATTGTCATATTACCTGTTAGCATCTGCCTAACTATTTCGGAAAGCATCCATTGGGCACTTGCGAAAACATAATGAAGATCATAAATGTTCGGGTCAACTTCTCCCTTATGCGCTATATTTCGTTTGTTTCGCAGGGTGTATGTAGACCTTGCGATTCTTGCGAAAGTAATCTTGAGATCGTCATTTAGTGATGTTGCCCTCGATTCCAAAGTACGAAGATACCGATCAACATCAGGTTTTTTTTCGTATTTGCCGCTTTCCAAATATTGTAAGACTTGGACGCAAGTTTCCACAAATTTGCCAGCAGAGACACGGCCCAACATTCCCGTCTTGCACTCGATACGAACATTAATAAATTCATCCACAAGGTCTTGGGCTAAACGTGGATCAAGACATTTAGCAAGTTCGGCAACTAAATCATTAGTTTTCATATTTAGGCATCAACTGCTTGACTAATTAGCCTTTTTACCGCTTCCAATCCCTCGGTTGTAACCTTATATTTCTTTTGGGCTTGTTTGCTTTTGCCCTCCTTCCGCGTCTGAATCATGAGGCTAGGTTTTTTAACACTTAGTGAACTAATTGCATTTGTAATATTGCCAACACCATGTCCCAAATTGTTCAAATCCTTGTTTATCTCGCGGCCAGTAAGCTCTTTTTCGCCTCCTTTACTTTGAAGATAAGCGGCAACCACAAGTACTTTGTCAGCGTCGGACTGCGGCTTGGCTTTTGCAAAAATATCTGCAACAGATGCAAACGCTCCTATATCAACCATGCTTTCACCTGCAACTGGTAACTGGAAGTGCTTGCCTCCCCCACTTTGCTTTTCTCTCAGCGAAAACTTACCTATCGCCCAATCAATTACTCTTTGTTTGGCATTGTCCTCTAAATCTTTCAATGCCGCATAAGTTTTATTCATAGCTTCTAATTCTGGGTCAAGCTCCATAAGTTTTACTCCTTAATAAACATTAATAAACAACATTATAATTTACATTTACCACAGAAAGAGATTTATGTCAAGTTTTTATTAAAAGTTTCTTTTATGTCATATAAAATGATTGACAAAATCCTTGGCGGCAACCTGCAAAAAACCGGCAAAAACCAGTGCCATCCACCGTTTTTCATCATCATACAAAATTCCGCCAGCCCTGCCTTAATTTTCAGGATATAATATAGCAGAAAGGGAGGAAAAAATCAACTTAAAAACCGCAAAAATCTACTGTTAAACTCGCTCCTAAGCTTGAAATGTGACTTCGCCGCCGGCTGGTAACACCCAGCCGAGGGTTGGAGCCGAGAAGCTGACCACAGATGCCTGCATCGAGGACAGATTCGGCTCTGACCCATAAGGCGTTTTCAAACGCCTGCGGCGAAGTCCCTCTGTGTCCTCTGAGACCTCTGTGGCTCCAAAATCACCCGTGTTAATCCTGCGTAAATCCGCGTCTGAAATATTTGTGTTTATTTGTGTGAATTCGTGGCTAATTTTTTGTGCCTCCCGTCGTGAGCAAGGTCGAACGATTTTGTGGCTAAAACAAAATCTGTGTAAATCAGTGAAATCTGTGGTTCCTTTTGTGCCTTCGAGTCTTTGTGGCTAATCTTTTATCTTTTTTGGTGTCAAAATTTTTATTGAATAAATAGGCATAATTTGGTATAATACACACGCGATTGGAGGGAATAACTCCCGTCAGGTACGGGAAGAACGCGGAGAACCGCACGCAACGGAACAGCAGTTCCACGAATTAGACAGTTTTGACCACAAAAAAGTTCAGAATGACAGAATTATTGATTATTTCTCCATATTCTTGTATGTTCTATACCTTATACGCAATACGAAACACGCTATACGCCACACGCTATACGAGAATCGAGTATCCAGAATCGAGCAACGATTTATGCAAAACAAACCCAATTTGCTGAATGTTCAAATGAACACAACCTTCTTATTAACAAAGCATTATGAAAATAAACGACTTTGTAAAAGTGAGAAAAAACAAACCCAATCAAAGCCAAACAAAGCCAATTTATAGTGAGCGTGTCGAATCTATTTCAAAATGGGGTATTACGAGTGAGCACAGTTGAATGGCCAGGTTTAGAATGTAGAATGGTTTTTTATGGAAAAATATTCGATAGATAAAAAGTTTGTTGTGATGACAAGGGACCAGGTTCGGGCGGTTGACAAATGGGCGATAGAGACGCTCGGAATACCCGGCACTGTCCTGATGGAAAACGCCGGACGCAGTTGTGCGGAACTCGTTAAAGAAAAGTTAAAACATATTCCTTCTCCGAAGGTCTGCATATTCTGCGGCACTGGAAACAACGGCGGCGATGGATACGTAATCGCCAGGCATCTTATAAATAGCGGCTTCAAAGTGGTCGTGGTCCTGTGCGGTGAGCGAGATAAGGTCAAAGGTGATGCGAAGATAAATCTTGATGTTTTGGAACGTTTGAGTCAGTCGATTGAACAATTGCGTATTAAAGATAGCAACATCGCTGACCGTGTCAAAGATTCTGCTGCGGGCGCTGATATGGTCGTTGACGCAATTTTTGGCACCGGTTTGAGCGGGCAGTTGAGCAATGAATATAAAATTCTGATAGAAAGCATAAATGCGCAGAATCATCCCATTATGGCAGTGGATATTCCATCAGGGCTTGATTGCGACAAGGGTGAGCCGCTCGGTGCAGCTATCAGGGCGACATACACGGTAACATTTGTTGCAGTCAAAAAAGGTTTTACATTAGCAAGCAGCGCAGCTCAATGGACGGGGGAAGTTTTTATCGCCTCGATTGGAATCGAACCGCAAAAGTGCATTTGACATAATGCTGATAGCTATTAAATGGCGCCGGCGCGGCTTATTTGTCCTTTATAGCCGATAAAGTAGAGGAATCTTTCATAGTTAAAGATAGGAATCCAGAGCATCTGTGCGCGGTTCTGGGCTTCCTTGTAGAAGGTGAGCCGCTGCATAGAAGCCTCATACTTTTGCGCTGCCTTTGGGTCTATCTCCAGGTCTTCGGGGGTCGGCTTTTTGATGGTCTGCGGCTGGCTGCCGAGAACCAGATAATCTGTGCCGACTGAAACAGTATCGGTTGTTTTGCCGCCCCATTTCTCAATGAGCGTTTTTATTCTGTCAGCGGCGTCGGGTTCAATGGCGCCATCGCCATTGATGTCAAAGTCGCCGGCGATAACAAAAACGTTCGCCTTATCACTATCCCAGATTAGATTTGCAACGATGTCACCCTGTAGGATGGGTCTTTTTATCTCCGAGCGCAGAATGCGTGCTGCTGAAAAGTTTTTCGCAATGTCGAATACTTCAATTTCAGCCTTTCCTTTGCCGTCCTTAGGAATAGATGCGGCTCTATCATAAACTGAAAAGGTCAGGCCCTGATAAACATGCTTATCAATTCCGATGTTCAGATGAACTACTTTAGCCTGGTCATCAACCAGCAGTATTTCGCCGTCGCTCTTGAATGCTGTGATTTCGCGGTCCGGCGGAGGCTTGACCTTCGCAAGCTCTTCCTGGGCGCGTTTCAACATATCCACGGTCGTCTCCAGCTCTGCTTTGGTTTTGAACAGCTCGTCGCTCAGGTTTTTGACATTACCTTTTTCCTGGTCAAGCTGAGCCATAAGGGTTTGAACTTGCTGGTCGGCGGTCTGCTGCATCAGGAGTTTAAGCTCATTATAATTTTTCTCAATTTCGTTCACCTGCTTTTGCAATTTGTCTTTTTCTGCTAACAGGACCTGCTCTTTGTCGAAATTGGCTGCCATCGCATCATCAAACCGGTCCTGTAGCTCTTTGAGCTGCTGCTGCAGATTAGCTACCGAATTTTTGGTATTGTCCAGCTCTGCTTTCAAGCCCCGAATTATTCGCACAAGTCCTGCTGCATTTGGGTCGGCGGGGACGATGTTAATATACTGTTGAGCCAGTTTGAGCGCATTGACTGTCTCCGCGGCGGCATTTCGGACCTTCACTTCCGCCGAGGTTGCCTGCGGCACACCACCAACTACCATAGATACTGTCTGGTCAAGATAATCCGCCATCATAGCCAGCCAGCTTTTACCGCTTTGTTTTGTTCCGACTATATTTCCCAGTGCCTGTATTTGGCTGGCGGTGGCCAGCTCATCGATATGGTCCTGCAGACCGGCCGCTGTGGTCCTATATTCTTCGGATTTGACATAATAGATAACGGCAACGGTTGCGGCGGCGATGAAAAGACCCACAAAGGTTACCAGGCTATATAGCATAGCGCTACTTTGCTGCCTTTTGGCTGGTGGCATAGTATATACTCCTTACAATATTAAAAATCACCCATAAAGCCCATCTTTAGACGATATTATTATCGCCCGAAAACTCTTTTAAGTCAACAAAAAAAAACGCTTCCACAGCCGTTTTTAGGACGGTTATGCAGCCATAAAGCTTGAATTTACAGGATAAACTTGATATACTATTGAAAATGATGCTTTGCAGCGTATCCTGGCAAGTATAAGTGAGAAATCCCAGTTAAAAGTGATGTGGGACAGTATACTGGCGGGATGGATTTATAGAGCAATCTGGATGAACCAACTTGGTCTATTGAACATGGAGGTGTCAAGATTCGCCTATTCTAAAAGGTAAGGCATGAAATATTATGGCTACTTCTTATCGTGGCTTAAATATAGCCAATAAAACAATGAAAAAGAGCTTTATTATGATGGCTTTGCTGACGTCGGTAATTTATCTGTCAGCCATAAACTTTTGCTATGCAGGGAATGCGTATGTATCGGGATTTTGGCTAATGAATATGGTATATCCCCCTCAAACCGTTCATGTAGAAAAACGAACGGTGTGGTATGACGGCCATGAGGATTTTGAAAGCTATGACGAGATAAATGACGCGTTGTTACCATCTTTTGCTGCCATAATAGATCAATTTTCTGATGGAACGATTTCCGGGAGTCAGAGTCAATTTGGCGTTACTCAGGATATAGCCGGGACGGTATCGGGTAATGATGTAACTTTTACCCGTAATCTAATAGTCAATGTCGAGAGCGTTCCAATTATTTCTACTACAACCATTATCGAGAATTGGACAGGCCAGGTTATTGGGAGGACCATTCAGGGAACCATAGAAGGTTCTTTCTATGAAACTTCGGTATACTATCTTAGTGCTGCGACCATTTACAAAACTTCTACTGGCGAAGTTACAGGTTCCTTCACAATATCTCTGGATCCTGCTCCGCAGGTCATCTTCTTTGATAAGGAGCTTCCATGTCAAGAAGTAGTTGGGGCAGGAGCGGATGGTGAATCAAAGGTCATAATTGAATTATTTTGTGGTATATATGATGACGACGTGGAAATTTCTATCACTAATGGAGATGAGGATGGCCGCCTGGAAAATGATGGAAAAATGGATTATGGTATTTTTACTCAAACTTATATCCCCCCTGCCTGTTTTGTGCGAAGTGGCCATCCAGAGGACTTAACGGCGAGTGAGAGATTTGTAGATATGACTATAACAGTAGATGGCGGCGAAATTGAGTTCGAACCTCTTTCTTTAATACACCCACCGGTCGTTATGGTCCATGGCTTATGGAGCAACCCGGGGGCTTTCTCTGAGTTGGGAGATGTTTTGGTAGAAAAGGGTTGGCTCTACTTATATTGTTCCAGTTATAACAACTCAGCAAGTTTTGACAAGAACATTCCGATAGTCAAAAGAGACATCACAAACAGCATGGAGGTAACCAAAAGAGCTGGGTATGCCGTGAAAAAAGTTGACGTTGTTGCTCATAGTATGGGCGGCTGTTTGACAAAGTCGATAGATAAGACCTTTCTTCGCCAAAATGTTCGCAAAATAATAACAATCGGAACCCCTTATGAAGGGAGCCCGCTTGCCGATTCGCTCTATCAGTATTTGCTGGACCATCCTTATCAGGCAGGATGGACACAAACTGTTATAGACTGGGCTATGCACACACAAAATTCGATTACTGGTGGAGCCATATATGATTTAAGATCTGCTGACATCAATTCGAAATTACCAATCTCAACGCAAATACCTGGAGTAGATTGCAGAGAAGTTATGGTTGGATTGCGTGATGGTTCACTTGAAAGAAGCACAGGCATACAATTTATTTTTCGCCTTTTGACTGGTGCGTCGATGCAGGAGGCACATGATATAATGTTTGGTCAGAACGTTAGAAGTGACTGGATCGTTTCCGAATCGAGTCAGAAACACGACGCACTACATCCGCGTGAGATTTCTGTTGCTTGGCACTGTACTGAAACACAAGATGCTGATTTTAAGACTATCGTGGTCGAAACGCTTAACAAAGCTGCTTATGCTGGGTCAACCATTACGATGAAATTCTGCACCCCGAACTACGAGGCCACTAACAATGAGTCGGCCAAACCTAAATATAAGTTAGATACCGTCGACATTTACGGTACTGCTACATCAGAGACGAACGGTACCGTAGAGATTATTGCGCCGACTGAAGGCAAGATTTGCAGGGCTGGAGAAAGCATTACCATTTCTGTTCAAGGAACCGGCGATACTAGCAAAGCTGTGGTTTTTGCGTTATTTGGGTCAAGATCTTATGGAGAAATTGTTGATTTGCCGTGGCACGAAGAGATAAACGTCCCAGCAAATTCCGTAGGCTCAATAGCTAAGATTATGGTAATGGGATTAGATATAAATATGAATATGACCGACGAAGATGAAGTCAATCTCGTCTTGGAAAGTGATATCGTACTCCAGGAGATATTTTTTGGATTTGGGGACACATGGTATTTTGACTTCATGACTGACCCAACCCAATCCCGTCAGTGGCAGTTGTACCCTATGGGCAGATTCAGTGATAGCTCCGAACATCCACTCTCCATTGTGGGAGCACAAACAGATTATTACAGCTCCAATCCAACTGTGGCCACCGTTGATGCCAACGGCGTAGTTACAGCGATTACACCTGGTTCCGCTGTCATTACTATTACAAACTCTGCAAAAACAACCACCTTCAATGTCGAAGTTCAAGCCTTCTCGGGCGATGTAAATCTTGATGGCATTGTCAATTTCAGAGATTTTGCCGTTTTTGCATCTGCCTGGATGAGCAAGCAGGGCGAAATGAACTGGAATCCTGCATGCGATATCTCACAGCCGAAGGATAATATTATTGATTTGCGGGACTTGGCTATGTCGAACTTTTTCTGGTTAATGAGCGTTAGGCACGACCTGTCAATCGCCGGTGATTTCGATGGCAATGGTCGCGAGGACTTGGCGGACTTTGCCGTCTTTGCATCAGCGTGGACGAGTCAACTGGGCCAGCCAAACTGGAATCCTGCCTGCGATATTTCAGACCCAGAGGATAATATTATTAATTGGTCGGACCTGGCTGTCTTTGCCGAAGATTGGTTAGCAGGCGTTGAGTAACAAAGACATTAGGCTTTAATTGCAAGGCAGAAGAACTGCACGATAAAGCAAGATAAGGACAGTCACGAATGATGCTCAACGGTATATCTTGGCGAGTATAAATGGGAAATCCCAGTTGTTAGGATGCTTATGTTCTTTTCGCTGGGACATCGCGGCCGCTGGGATATTACAGTTGCTCCAGAATCGCTGGTAATTGGGTAAATTCGCGTATTACATATTTTGCAGCGGCAACGGCTTCGGCTGCAGATTCTGTATGGATTCGAGCGGGACGGATTAGCTGGATGGTCAAAATGCCTAATTTATTTGGGGCGATAAAGTCCTTGGCGGGATTGTCGGCTATGTAAGCTACATTTTGCGGTTTTTCATTTAGGGTTTGCAACAGCTTTTCAAAGCCGACCGGCGAGGGCTTCCAGAATTGCCTGCCGAGCTCTTCAGTATAAATTATACACTTAAAATACTTCTCAATTCCTAATGTCTGAACCTTTAGTTTTTGTGCCGGCAGAAAACCATCCGTAAGGAGTGCTAACGTGTATTTGCCGCTTAACTGATTAAGAGTATCCCGGCTGTCCTGAGGTAATTTTATTTTCGGCCTATGGTCGCGATAAACCTTTACTAATTCCTCGATAAATTTGTCGTCATAGCTTACGCCAAGCTGGTCGAGACCGGCGTTAAATGTCTTTGTGTGGTTACCCGAAGCAAATTCTTTCCAGAAAGTATCAAAAATTAGCCCGGCAGTCGGCACACCTGGCAAGTTAGCAAGAAACCGGGCAACCGCAGAAAAGCCGCTTTTGCAATACTCCACTTCATCGTAGAGCGTGTCATCTAAATCAAAAACGACGGTCGTTATCATAGTTCATAACTCGTGATTCGCGGTTCGTATTTTGTCCTTTGCGTGTTGTATCCTGCAACTGGTCTTTTGCAACAAGATACATGCAATAATCCTATACACTACACGACAATCACAGTATAATTTTAAGCGGTATTGGATTAAATGTCGATGTTTTTAGCTGGTGAAAGTTATTGCTGATTGTCGATTGGTAATTTGATGCCGGCGGCCGTGGCCAGAATAGAAAGGTAAAGCTATGAAATTTTTGCAGATAATGCGGCCTGCGCACTGGACCAAAAATGTGTTTGTGTTCGCGGCCCTCATATTCGGGAAAAAACTCTTCGGCCCGATTGATGAGGTGCTTTTAGCTGTCGGCAGTGCAGCCGGCGGTTTTTTCTGCTTCTGTCTGGCAGCATCCGCTATCTATATCTTTAACGACATAATTGATATTAAGACCGATAGTCTTCACCCCGAAAAACGCAACAGACCCATCGCAGCAGGAGCTGTGAGCGCAGGTTCGGCGGCTGTGATGTCAATACTGTGCGCGGCCGTGGCGCTATTTAGCAGCTTTATACTTGGCGGGATGTTCGCATTTGTAGTCCTGATGTATATTGTGCTAATGGTTCTCTATTCGCTGTTACTAAAAAGAATAATGATTTTAGACTGTGTGGTCATATCAATCGGTTTTTGCCTTCGGGCGATTGCAGGGGCTATTGTGGTAGGAGTATTTATCTCGCCCTGGCTGATTATTTGCACATTCGCTTTGTGTTTATTTTTGGCCTTCAGCAAGCGTCGCGGCGAGATAGTCCATCTTGGCGAAGACAGTGAGTTATTTCGTAAAACGTTGGCCGGCTATACGCCGGAGCTTCTGGCACACATGCTCGATGTTACCAGCGGCCTGGCGGTAGTATGTTTTCTACTTTATGCAATGGATGACAGGACATTTCGGATTTTTGGCACTAACAATCTTGTCTATACTACGCCGCTGGTTTTGTATTGTATTTTCCGTTTCAGCGCCTTGATACAGAAAGGGAAGTTTTCAGACCCGCTGCAGCTTATTCTAAAGGATGCGCCGTTTCAACTCGGCTTTGTGCTCTGGGTTTTGTCCTGCATAGCTATTATTTACGCCGATAAGCTGGATATTGGTATCGGGCGGATTTGGGCATACTGAGATAGTGATTGTTGAATGGTGGATGGTGGATAATAAATGGGAAGGCAGAGGTTACAGAAGGTTCTTGCTGCGGCGGGTGTCGATTCCCGCAGAAAGTGCGAAGAGTTGATACTTAGCGGCGCAGTTTCCGTAAACTCCGAGGTGGTAGATACGCTGCCGGCCTTTGTTGACCCGCAAACGGACGTCATCACTGTCCACGGCAAAAGAATTCGCATCGAACAAAAGGTTTATTTTCTTTTGAATAAGCCAAAGGGCGTGATTTGCACCAATTTGGACCCTCAAGGTAGAAAAAGGGCAATAGACCTCGTCCCCTGCCGGCAGAGAATCTTTTGCGTCGGCAGACTCGATGTTGATACGACCGGGCTAATTATCCTAACCAACGATAGCAGCCTGACAAACAGATTGACACATCCGCGATACGAAGTCCCCAAAACCTACGTCGTCAGAGTCAAGGGACACATTGACGATGCAGCGCTCGAGCGGCTTAAAAAAGGGGTCTGGCTTGCTGAGGGCAAAACCGGCGAGGCATCCGTGCAAATCCTAAACCGAGGGCATCAGGAATCGCTGGTGGAGATTACCATACGGGAAGGACTTAACCGAGAGATTCGCAGAATGCTGGTAAAAGTTGACCTGCCGTTAAAATCACTCAAAAGAACACGAATCGGCTCAATCACAGACCGAGGACTTGGGGTGGGCAAATTCCGGCCTCTGACCAAGTCCGAAGTGGTGTATCTAAAGAAAATATAAGGTGCAAAATTCAAATCACTTTCATTCCGGCCCCATTCGACTTCGCTCAGGGCAAGCTTTGAGCCGGAATCCAGAACTTTTATGGATTCCCGCCTGCGCGGGAATGACAAAAAGTAATACTTACTTTTTGAAAACAGAATTAAACAAAGTCTCCGCGGCGATTTTTTGGCCGATGGGCGTCCAGTGCTGGTCGTATGTATAATAGGCCTGCAGGCCCTGCGCTATATTTTGACGTAACGGCTGCGTTAAACTGACGAACTCAATCGACTCCTGCTTACAAAATTCCTCAATAGCAGATTCCTGAATATCCAGATGGGACAAAAGAACATCTACAAGGTCGTCTGCGGGAGGGAGGTTCTTCTCTTTCAACGCCATAAATGCGCGAAGTTTCTGCGGTGATAGTTTATCTTTAACCAGCGGCAATAAGGCGTGTGATTTGTCTGGGGCATATGCGACTATGAAGCGAATGTTTTTCTGGTCACATATCTGTTTTATTTCTCGCAAGATGGCAAATGTTTGCCGGCAGCCAGGAGATTGCAGAAAATCGCTCTTACTTACAAAATGAGCTAACAGTCTCTTTACTTCAAAGGCATAATACCTGGCGTTGGGTCCATCGGGTATCGATAGTGGAAGCCAGGAGACGGCATAGAGCGGATGGGAAGGCGGACACGATTCTATCTTAGAATTGCTAAAGGCAGCGATATTTTTCTGGCGGTTGCTATTTATGGGGCCGAGACAGCGAATCATCGCTTTCTTTATAGAAAGGCGAAGAGGCGATGTTCTAAATAAAGTGCCCAGGCTCCGTTTGTGCTCTTCCTCTCTTGATTTGAAATTGAAGCCGTGAAAATCGTTTCCCTCATAAAGCATACAGATAACAATCTTTGGAGAAAGTTCGAGGCCAAATTTTTTCAGAGTTTCCAGGTAAGTGACGGGATTACCGCCCGACATTCCGAGGTTGTAAACGGTGCGGTTACTTTTTTGAGCAAGCAAAACCGGCCAAACGTCCTCGTCAGAGATGTGGGAGCTTTCTGTGAACGAATCACCCAAAACTACAACATCGTATTTTTCGAGGTCGGTTTTATTGCGAAAGCCTCTTTTGTCAACGGTTAATGTGAAATCGCTATCCGGATAGCCTGCCGGTGTTGTCGGATAGGAAAAAAACGTCGCAGGAACGTCTTTATTAACACCCTTGTGAATCGTATTAGGTACGCGATTGTAGTAACCTTTACTTTTAATATACTGTTGCCGCTGCACCACCCGCATAACAATATCCACCGCTACTATCGAGATAATGATGGAGACTAACAATGCTATAAGCTTAAAACTATCTTCTCTTTTTCTTGTCTTACCCGACCAAATACCGTTAATAACCAAAACACTTACAAAGGCAAACAGCAAAAGTGTCGTAGTCCGCTCGACGGTGTATCTGCCGAGCAAAATGTCTCTTTGCTGGGCAACATTATAAGCAAGGTTGGAAGGAACTATCCAAAGAACCAGATTAACAAGTATCAGGGCAGCGGTGATGAACTGTTTTATAGTATTTTTTTTCATAATAATCCTCTGTTCGCTCGAACATCTAAAAGAGCGGGTAGATAAATGGTGCTATTGCCGTGCCACCCAGCAGCACGAGCAGTCCCAGAGCAAACAGAGTAATAATTATGGGTAATAGCCACCATTTCTTATTATGTTTGAGGAAAAACCAAAACTCTGTGAGAAGAGAGATGCGTTTGCGCTGCTCTTGAGCGATGCTATCAAATTCGCTGGGATTTTTGTCTTTTGGCTCTTTAGACATTGTTATCTCCATATTTAGAATTGGTGAAAATAACGTTCGAGATTGTCGGGCGGATGCCGTTCAATCCAGTAACTGCTTGTGGTAGAATCAAACTTACGTTTTAGCGGGTCACGACCCATCAGGCGAAAAAACAGGCCGACCGGCATAAACAGCAAATAGTAACACGCTGCAAGTAAAATGAAACTTACAGCCATCCCGATTGGAAACGTCAACAATGTTAAAGATAGATAAATTGCTCTGGTAAGCTTTATTGAAATTAGACTGCAAAGAAAAATCAGACAGCCGGCAAAGACAATTGCGGCACACCATTTTACGGCAAGTCCTTTTATCAAATACAACAGAATCGTAAGAACGACCGACGCAATCAAGGCGACTTTGCCGAAAGAGCGGAGCTGTTTAACAGTCGGCTGCCAATTTATTTCTACTAACGGCATTTGAGTTTAGTCCTTCCTATCAAAGCAATCTAATCTAATTCAAACTGGGCTTTGTATTCATCCACTTCATATTGCCTGGCCTGCGGCTGCTCTTGTTTTAGCAGCAGTTGTCTCTCCATAACCAGCGCATCCATATTGGTCGCCATAAAGCAGCGATAGGCGTGGGCCGGCGTGCATACGATAGGCTCTCCGCGGATATTGAAGCTGGTATTGATAATCACCGGACAGCCGGTTTTATCCCTGAAGGCCCGCAGGAGACGATAGAACCTGCCGTGGCGATTGGCATCGACCGTCTGAATCCTTGCGGAGTAGTCAACGTGTGTAATACTCGGCACGACACTACGCTTAACTTTTAATTTACTGATACCTGTTAATTTTTTAAGCTCACCATCAACGGGAAAGCGTTTTTCTTTTTGCACAGGCGCCACCAGCAGCATATAAGGACTATCTTGCTGCGGGTGCATTTCGAAATAATCCGTAACATTTTCTTGCAATACGCTGGGGGCAAACGGTCGAAAAGACTCGCGAAACTTCACCTTGAGATTCATAACGGATTGCATTTTTTCACTGCGGGCGTCGCCGATAATGCTGCGGCAGCCCAGTGCTCGCGGGCCGAATTCCATTCTTCCCTGGAACCAGCCGATGACCTTTCCCTGCTCAATCATTTTAACTACCTGGCGGATAAGCTCATCTTCGTTTTCGTAGCTGTGGCATTTTGCCTCAACCGAATCCAGAAACCGTTTGATTTCCGAGTCAGAATAGGATGGACCCAAAAGTGAGCCTTGCTGGTTATCCTGAGGGCCGGGTTTACGCTCGTTACCCAGTAACTGATACCAGACGAAAAGGGCTGCGCCCAATGCGCCGCCTGCATCACCGGCGGCAGGCTGAATCCAGATATTTTCAAAGGGACATTCACGAAGTATTCGGCCGTTACCGACGCAGTTTAGCGCCACGCCGCCTGCCAGCACCAGATTTTTCATTCCAGTCTTTTGATACACGTGCTTAGCGGCGCGAAGCATAGCCTCTTCGGTAACTACCTGAATGGATGCAGCGATGTCCATCTCACGCTGGGTCAACGGCGCCTCGGGCCTGCGAGGCGATCCGCCAAAGAGTCTTTCAAATTTTGGATTTATCATTACAGTTTTATAGCAGTAAGGAAAATATGACATATTCAGGCGCAGCGAGCCATCATCTTTGAGGTCAATCAATTCACGCATTATGATGTCGTAATATTTAGGTTCGCCGTAGGGCGCCAGACCCATCAGCTTATACTCACCTGAATTAACCCGGAAGCCGGTAAAGTAAGTAAAGGCAGAGTAAAGCAGTCCCAATGAATGGGGAAACTGCATGACGTGCGTCAGCTCAATTTTGTTGCCCTTGCCGGTCCCGAAGCTGGCGGTGTCCCATTCGCCAACGCCATCCATCGTCAGTATGGCGGCCTGGTCAAATGGGGATGGGAAGAATGCGCTGGCGGCGTGGGATTCGTGGTGTTCGGTAAACAGATAACGGCCTTTATATCTATTTCCAAAAGCCTTATCCATCTCACGAGGCAGGTGCAGTTTCTGACGCAGCCACAACGGCATACCTATCAAAAATTGGCCGAAACCGCGAGGGGCATAAGCAATGTAGGTCTCCAGAAGCCTTTCAAACTTCACCAGCGGTTTCTCATAGAAGACAACATAATCGAGCTGCTCAGCGGTTATGCCGCCGGCCTGGAGGCAATAGTCAATCGCGTTTGAGGGAAACTGGTTGTCGTGCTTTTTCCGCGTGAAACGTTCCTCCTGGGCAGCGGCGATAATTTCGCCATCCCTGACAAGGGCTGCGGCACTATCGTGATAAAAGGCCGATATTCCCAAAATATCCATAACATAATTATAAAATGCACCTACTAAAACGCAAGTATTATGCAAGTCGGAACCAGCACGTAGAGGAGAGCGAATAAGTAAATTCGAAATTCGAATCTCGAAATCCGAAACAAACTCGAAATACAAATGAACAAATGTCCAAAACGTAATGCGACCGACGAGCCACGAGCGACGAAATCACCGCCAGGCGGTCTGCCACAACCAAGTGTCGGCGAAATATGCAAAGTCTTTTAAGTTGACCTGGCCATCAAGATTAAAGTCCGCTACATTGGTATAAAGCCCCGGCTCCCATATAACATTGCAATTACCCGATAGGCCGCCCTGCGGGATAAGATAGCCGCCCTTCATATAAATTGTGCCGTTGCAGGTCGTCTGGCCGGTAATTAACGTAAGCCCATCGCTTACTTGTAACGTCGCATCGTTTTTGATTTCTACATCCCCAACAATATTTGTCGGCCCGGTCAGCTTAATTAAGCCGTCGTTGTCGATAATCACATCGCCCGTAATTCCACCAAAACCCTGTAAAGTAGCTCCCGATTTTTGTGTTATCTTTTTTCCTGCCAGCGTGCCGCCAAGCAGCCTGATAATAGCGTTTGGTTCGTTATTGAGATTATTGCAGTCGCAAACAACGGAACCATCAGAATTGACCTCTATTGTGCCTTGGTTGTTAATATCTGGCACCAAAACCACAATTGTTAAAGTAGTGCCCGGACTGTTAGACAAAATGCCAGTGTTAGTGAACCCTAAATTGTTATTTGTCTCATCGGCAAAGTCGGACTGCATATTGTGGAGTATAAGTCCGCCTCCAAAACTTTGAATAAACCCTGCATTCTCAAAAGATTGGGGCGAGTGGACCATTCCAGTGCCTTTGATAACTCCAGTAATATAATTGATAAGAAATCGATGTGGTGCAAGCGTACCCCCATACATTTGTATTTTACCAAAGTTATGTAATTCGAAATTACCTGACAAAACTCCTCCTGAAACGCATAATATATTGCCATGATTATATAAATGCCCTCCATCGATATCTACCGAGTGGGTTCCTATACAAAACATTGCTCCGGTTTGATTAATCAAATCGAATTCAACAAGGTCGAAATTGCCCTCAAGGTATGAACCTTCCGTATTGACTACATTACCCCTTATGTTAAGGTCGTTCCAGATTTCCAAGCATCCGTGATTTCTTAGGCCATTTGTATCGACCAGAGTAAGCTCAGAGACAGGACCTGTTAGCTCAACCTTACCATAACAGTCTATTTGGTTCACGTCTATGTTACCCGGGCCGGGAGGAATACATGGGGCGCAGTCGAGATTGATTTCTATCTTCTCTGCGCCGATGGTGGTACTGTCGATGGTTACGAAGAAGTACTGTGAAGCACTGTTGAACGGTGCAATGGGGGGATTCCAATTAGTGCTCTCACTCCAGGAACCCCACTCACCACCGATCCAGGAGGAATGGATTACTTCGCCCTGCGCATTACAGACGAAGAAGATTAATAATATGGCTGCTGAAAATAGGATTTTCTTAAACATAAGTTACCTTTCCTTTCTTGGTTTGTAAAATTTATTTTCAATATGACGTTTAGTCAAAACCTGCGGTGAAATCCCGATAGAAGACATCGGGACAGGCGGCAGGCTAAATATGACATATTGAATTGTCGGTTTAACCGTCCATCCATCTTGTTCATAATATACCAAATTCGCGCATAAAGTCAAGAAAATTGTGGATTTTGCGAGATTTTGGGTAAAATGCGGTTTAGGCCTTGCAATTTTGGAGGGAAACAGTATATTTAGTGCGAAGGTGCACAAGAGCATAAGTGCACAGGTCCAAAAGTTGACTTACGAACCTTGTGAAGGAGCAAATTAGATGCCAAGAGTATGTTATTTTACAGGGAAAAAAACGATATTTGGTAAAAGCATAATCCGGCGTGGAAAAGCCAAGTATCTCGGCGGTGTCGGCAGGAAAATTACCGGCATTACCAACAGAAAGTTTAAGCCGAACCTGCAGAAGGTTCGGGTTATTGTTAATGGCAAAGCACGCCGAATCAGGGTCTCCGCCAAGGCCATACGGATGGGGCTTGTTCAGAAGCGGCCAAAGCGGAATTACAAAGCACCCGAAAAAACAATCGCTTAGAAGACCAGTTTTGCATAGAAGGTTTCTTGCGGCGAGGCGGGTTGCGCCTCGCTTTTTTTCTTACGAAGTATAGACACGGATTGACCCGCCAGAAAACGGCGGACAAGCACAGATGAACCCGCCAGACAGAGTGGCGGGTAAACACTGTAGTTGGAATTATTGATTGCACTTGAGGAATGTGGAATGGAGAAAAAAATAAATGAAGGGCAGGTAAGAAAGGTAGCGAAACTGGCACGGCTGGAGTTGACGGAACAAGAGGTTGAGGAATTTACAGGTCAATTAAGTGCGATTCTTGAATATATGGCCAAGCTCAATGAATTAGATACAACCGATGTTGAGCCGCTTGCACATTGTCTGCCGATTAGCAATGTTTTGCGTGAGGACCAAGTCAAAGAGTCGCTCGGAACCGAGACGACGTTGGCTAATGCGCCGCAGCGAGACGGCGACTTTTTTAAGGTTCCGAAAATACTGGATGAAACTTCCGATGCATAGAAATCGAAAAAGTATGTCTAAACCCAATTTGGAGGTTTTCAGCAATGAAAGCAAGTTATTTGGCGTATGCCACGATTGTGTCACTGATTTTAATTGGTTGTGCGAAGATGGAGCCAGCTAAAATGAAAAATCAGCCGGTTCTAACACCCGGTCAATATCCGCAGGTGTTTGAAAAAACAGTAACCAAAACTTTAAGATGTCAATATCTGTTATTTTTGCCTGAGGGATATGGCCAGAAGAAACAGCGATGGCCTGTGATTTTATTTTTGCACGGCGCCGGCGAACGCGGAAGCGATTTGAACCTGGTAAAAAAGCACGGCCCGCCCAAGATAGTGGAAGAGCGAAAAGATTTTCCATTTATTGTAGTTTCTCCGCAGTGCCCTGCGGGTGGGTGGTGGACTGACGAGAATGAGGTGCTGATAAACCTGCTGGATGATGTTGTAGCCAGATATAATGTAGATAAAGAGAGGATTTACCTGACGGGTCTGAGTATGGGCGGATACGGGACGTGGGCATTGGCTGCTGCGTATCCGGAGCGTTTTGCAGCAATTGCACCTATCTGCGGCGGCGGTAGAAGGATTATGGCAGAAAAATTCAAAGATGTGCCTGTCTGGGCATTTCACGGTGCTAAGGATCCGGTTGTTCCCCTCAAGGAATCCGAAGAAATGGTCAATGCGATAAAAGAGCGTGGCGGCGATGCAAAGCTAACGGTCTATCCCGAAGCCGGCCACGATAGCTGGACGGAAACTTATAATAATCAAGCGCTCTACGACTGGTTTATGCAACATCGAAAGAAAAGTGCGAAATGACCTTAAAATTGTGGCAATGATGAACATAAGCGCAAAAGAGCTGCGTGATAAGATACTTGCAGGCCAGATAAAAAGCGTCGATGCAACAAAAGCGGTTTTCGAGCGGATAGAAAAACTCGAACCGATTATCGGTTCTTTTATTAGCACCTTTTGCGATATGGCGTTAAAAAAGGCAGCGGAGGTTGACCAGCGAGTATCTGCCGGCAAACCGGTAGGAAAATTGGCGGGAGTTCCGGTTGCGATAAAAGACGTTATGTGCACAACTTTTGGGGCTACTACCTGCGCTTCAAAGATACTTGAGAATTTCCACTCACCCTATAATGCGACGGTTGTCGAAAAATTACTTGCCGCCGATGCGGTGATAGTCGGCAAGACAAATATGGATGAGTTTGCGATGGGTTCGAGCACAGAAAATTCTGCGCTGAAGCGGACGGTCAATCCGTGGGATACCGAACGCGTGCCCGGCGGCAGCAGCGGCGGCTCTGCTGCCGCAGTTGCGGCGGGTATGTGTTTTGCTGCTCTCGGCTCAGATACGGGCGGTTCGATTCGCCTGCCGGCCAGTTTCTGTGGAGTGGTCGGGCTAAAGCCGACATACGGCAGGGTTTCACGATTCGGACTTATTGCTTATGGTTCGAGCCTGGACCAAATCGGGCCAATAACGCAGACTGTGACTGACGCTGCACTAATGATGAATGTTATCGCCGGACACGACCCAGCCGACAACACAAGTGTCGATGAAGCGACTGCACCTGTTTGTGATTACCTGGCAAAACTCGATGAGCCGGTGGAACAACTGAAAATTGCAATAGTGCCAAAGTTCAACGCCGGCGCAGAAGAGCAGGTGCAAAAGGCCCTTTATGAGGCAATAGACGTTTATAAAAAACTCGGGGCGGAAATTATAGAAATCGATATGCCTTATCTGGATTATGCGATTGCTGCTTATTACATAATAGCAACCGCTGAGGCGTCGAGCAATCTGGCCCGCTACGATGGGGTGCATTATGGTTACCGCAGCGATAATGCGACAGACTATATCGAGGTCTATACCAAATCGCGGGCGGAGGCATTTGGCAAAGAAGTCAAAAGACGAATAATGCTGGGGACATACGCACTATCGAGCGGCTATTACGATGCCTATTACTTGAAAGCCCTTAAGGTCAGAAACTTAATTCGCGGTGACTTCAATAAAGCGTTTGAGAAATGCGATTGCATTATGATGCCGGTTGCGCCAACGACTGCTTTCAAAATCGGCGAAAAGATTGATGACCCGCTGAAGATGTATCTTTCGGATGTCTATACGATAGCGGCTAATTTAGCCGGCATCCCGGCTATTAGTATCCCCTGCGGGTTCGACCAAAAGGAGCTGCCAATTGGTTTGCAGATACTTACGCCGGCTTTTACCGAGGAGAAGCTACTGCGAATGGCGAGAATGTTTGAGAAAGAAACCGATTTTCATAAACAAAAACCACGAATAAACACAGATTGATATGTAATTAACCACGAATGAACACGAATGGACACTAATTAGTTTAGTTTTGCTCCTGAATGAATGAAAATGAAAATATAATTTATAAAGAACTTTCTTATAAAATCATAGAATTGGCACTTGAGGTGCATAATGAGCTTGGCTGTGGTTTTCTGGAAAAGGTATATGAAAACGCTCTGATGATGCTGCTTGATAGAGAAAAAATACCTGCCAGACAGCAAGCTCCGGCAGATGTTTATTTCCAGGGCAAAGTCATTGGACAATATTTTGCGGATATTCTGGTTGACAATAAGTTGATACTCGAATTAAAAACCGTTGATGTTATTACAAACATTCATACTGCTCAGGTGTTAAATTACCTGCGAGCTACAGGAATTAAGCTGGGACTAATTCTGAATTTCGGCAAACCGAGATTTGAGTATAAGAGACTGGTTTTATAATTAACCACAAATTAACCACGAATAAACACAAATGGGCTCTAATTGGTTTTTAATTGACCACGAATGAACACGAATAAACACAAAACGGCACAACCTGTCAAAGACTCGAAAGAGAAACTACAAGAATGGGAAAATATGCTTGTGGGAAAGGATAAACACTCTATTAGGAATCAAATCCAGAATATGATATGGGATTCTGCTGTTTTTCAGTGCATAAATGAATCAAAAAAATATGCCGCCAAAGATGATAAAGGCAACATCAAGCAAAACGGGATGATACATTATTTTATAACTCAGTCTTTTTTCAAAACCCAACTGCTATCAATAAGAAACCTTACAGATAAAGACTTCAATAAGGTACAAAAAGATAAACCATACACAGTTTATTCATTGTACAATCTAATTGAAGATATGAAAAAGAATAGTATGTTATTGACCAGAAAAAATATTCTTGCCGCTTATAATTTGCCGTATGATTACGAAAAAGCGATGGCAGACCTTGATAATAACACAGATTATACAAAAGGGGCTGTTATTGTACCTCCAGAAATAGCACGTTCTCAAGAAATTCACAGACGGATAGATTCTATGGCAGAGATAGCGGCTGACAAAAGAAGTCCTGATAACTTGGTTCCTGATAATATTCTCAAACAGTTTGATGATAAATTAGCAAGTATTGAGGAATTATGCGAATATGTAAACAAGTTTATTGCACATGCTGCAACACCTGACAGCAGGAAGGCAATTCCCGACGAAATCAAGGGTGCCTTAGGCGAAGTTTTAAATGCTCATAAAATTATATATGAGACCGCAAGTTTTATAGGAAATAATTTATTGTTTTGCGGTTTCGGCGTTTTTTTACCTCCTCCACGATACGGCCAACTCGACCAATTTGATTTATTTGAATACCTTGACGAGCCTATTGCTTCTAAAGAAACTGCAGAGAAATTAAAAGAATTTTGGGAAAAATATAAAACAGAAACAAAACAATGGTGCAAATAATAAATTTAAGTTAGTGTTAATTCGTGTTCATTCGTGGTTAATTTAACATTTGGCTAATTCGTGGTTACTAAAGTGGCTCAGATAGATTATAAAATTATTGTTGGTCTTGAGATACACGTGGAGTTATGCACGAGGAGCAAGATGTTTTGCGGCTGTGCGGTCGAGTTCGGCGGGCAGGCCAACAGCAGGGTCTGCCCCGTGTGTCTTGGTATGCCCGGGGTCTTGCCGGTGATGAATAAGCAGGCCATTGAATACGCTGCTTTAGTAGCGATGGCCCTTAACTGCAAGATATCTAACTTCACAAAGTGGGATAGAAAAAGTTATTACTATCCTGATTTGCCGAAAAATTATCAGATAAGCCAGTATGACTTGCCGCTCGGTAAAAACGGCTTTGTTGAGATACCACTTATAGAAGATATTGGTAGGGTGGGCTTCAGCCCACCGATAAGGTCACGGTGGGGCGAGCCCCACCCTACCATGCAAACCAAAAGAATCGGGATAATTCGGGCGCACCTTGAGGAGGATGCGGGCAAAAATCTGCACGAGACCGGCAATTTTTCGCAGGTGGATTTGAATAGAGCAGGGACACCGCTGTTAGAGATTGTAACGGAACCGGACATAAATAGCGGCGCAGAAGCGCGAGAATTAGCGATGGAATTGCAGCGGCTGGTCAGATATTTAGGCGTGTCCGAAGCCGATATGCAAAAAGGCCATATGAGATTTGAGCCGAACGTCAATCTGTTTATAACCAGAGATGGCCGAGAATATAAGACGCCCATAGTTGAAATTAAAAATCTAAACAGCTTCCGTGCGCTGGAACGCAGCATCGACTACGAGGAGCAAAGACAGCTCGATGAATTTCTTGAAACAGGTCAGGTGATGCAGATGGGCACCAAAACCACACGCGGCTGGGATGATGAAAGAGAGATAACTGTTCTACAGAGAGAAAAGGAAGAGGCCCACGATTACAGATACTTTCCGGATCCCGACCTTGTGCCTGTGGAATTTACAGAAAAATGGCTGTCAGATATCCGGGCAAGATTGTGCGAACTGCCGTTCAAAAAGCAGATACGTTACGTCAGCGAGTATAAGTTAAGCGATTATGATGCCGGGGTTTTGACGGCTGAACGCCCGACAGCCGAATTTTTTGAGGCGGTTGTTGCCGCCGGCGGCGACCCAAAAAGAGTTTGCAATCTGATAACACAGGATTATCAAAGACTGGCTAATGAGAAAGGTTGCACGGTGGCTAAGTTAGGAGTTACCCCGCAGAAAGTCGCTGAATTGGCTAACATGGTATCGCAGGCAACTATTAGTGCTACTGCTTCAAGCACAATAGCAGCTATAAGCGTGTTCGATTTAATCAAAACGCCTCAAGAAATTGCACAGGAGCAGAATTTAATTCAAAAAAGCGATGCCGGCCAATTAGAGGCAATAGTTGACCAGGTTCTTGCGGAGAATCCTAAGGCCGTCAGCGATGTCACCGGCGGGGGTAAAAAAAGCGATAAGGCAAGGAGTTTTCTGCTGGGGCAGGTTATTCAGAAAACTAAAGGGCAGGCAAACCCAAAAGTTGTTTCTGAAATAATTTTAAAAAAATTAGGTTGACATATCCGCAGACAGTCGTTAGATACAACAGACATACCGAAGCTAACAAATCAAGCAAAAAAGTAAATAAGCAACCAGAGCTACCTTGATATAGTTACAAAATCAGGATGAGCAGCTCTTGGGGCGGGAGAGCGCAAGGAGGCGCGATTTGGATGCGGGTAAAAAGGAGATTACGGGGGAAATTCAGGCGCTGTGCCAGCGTGTAGGTAAATTAGAGCAGGTCAGCCAAAACTTAGCCAAGCCCAAAAACGCGGAGGATGAGTTAGATAAAGCCTGGCGTGAGTGGGAAACCACCTTCGATGCGACAAAAGATTCGATTATCCTCACCGACAATGAGTTTAGAATCATTGAGGCTAATGTTGCAACTTCGCAGCTTTTTGGCAAGCCCATCGACCAGATAGTCGGAATGACCTGCTGGAAGCTAATTCACGGCAGCGACAAACCACCAAAAAATTGTCCGCTGAAAAAGATAAAAGACACAAAAAAGCACGAAGAAATTGAGCTTTATCTCTCTGAAAAAGGTATCTGGGTAGAGGCCTCGGTAAGCCCTATACTCGACCAGCAGGGCAATATAAATGGCGTCATTCATATCATAAAAGATATCACTGAACACAAAAAAGCAGACGATGCGCGTCTCATCTTGGAGACAGAGCTAAAAGATATTCTCGATAATACGCCGGTCGGAATATACCGAACCACTCCTGATGGCCGCATCCTTTTGGCAAATCCGGCCCTCGTCCGAATGCTCGGATATTCGTCCTTTAAGGAACTTGCTGTGCGGAATCTGGAGAAAGAGGGATTTGAGCCGCAGTACCCTCGCTCAATGTTCAAAGAACGCATTGAAAAGGATGGTCAGGTTGTCGGCCTTGAGTCCAATTGGATAAGACATGACGGCACTAGCGCAACTATTGTTGAAACCGCATGGGTGGTTCATGATAAACAAGGAAGGACGCTATACTATGAAGGCATAGTTCAGGACATCACGGAGCGCAAACACGCAGAGCGGCTGCTGCGAAAAGAAAAAGATAGGGCACAGCAATATCTTGATGTTGCAGGTGTTATGCTGGTGGCCATCGACGCTGAACAAAGGGTCGGCCTGATAAATAAAAAGGGGTGTGAAATTTTGGGCTATAGCGAAGAAGAGATTATAGCGAAAAACTGGTTTGATAATTTTCTGCCGAAAAGAATTAAGGAGGAGGTGAAAGGAGTTTTCAATAAGCTGTTGTGTGGGGAGGCTGATGCTCCTGAATATTATGAAAACCCTGTCTTGACCAGAGATGGTGCTGAACGGCTGATTGCCTGGCACAATACGGCACTAAGGGACGATAAGGGCAAAGTAATCGCGACTCTGGGTTCGGGAGAAGACATCACCGAGCGCAGCCGTGCGGAGGAGGCGCTGCGGGAGAGCGAGGAAAAATATCGGGTGTTAGTTGAGAACTCACCGAATCTCGTAGCGATTTATCAAGAAGGTTACCTGAAATATGTGAATAAGGCAATGTGCGAAAGGTTGGGGTGGACATCTGAAGAGATGACTTCCGTTTCTTTTAATCCGATAGAAAAAATAATTCCACAGAGATTACAATCTCAAATAAGAGAGAATATAGCAAAGAGGTTAAGGGGAAAGAGTATATCTCCATACGAGATTAGCATAAAAGCGAGAGACGGCTCTGAGATTCCTGTTATAGTTAAAGCTCAAGCGATTCTTTACTGCGGGAAACTCGCAGATGAGGTTATTCACATTGACATCACCGAGCGCAAGAAGGCGGAGGAGGCGCTACGCGAAAGCGAGGAAAAATACAGAGACCTCTTTGAGAATGCCAGAGAAGCAATAATTACGCTGGATCTGAGGGGCAATATTACCGGCGTAAATAAGCTGGCTGAAGAATACGGATTCAAAAGAGAAGAATTGATTGGTCGAAGCCACTTTGACTTTATCACTGAAAAATCCAGGAACAAAGCATTTAAGGAGTTTGAAAGATTAACCCAAGGTACTCCAGTAGAGGGTGAGGTCGAGGTAATTACGCCGAAAGGGAACAGAATAGTAGAATACAGGAACAACCCGATAAGGCGCGGCGAACAAATAGACGGCATCCAAGAAATTTTAATAGACGTTACAGAGCGCAAGAAAGCAGAACAACAAATTCTCAATGACCAGGCGCAGCTTAAATCGCTGGCTTCACAATTGACATTAGCTGAGGAGCGTGAGAGACGCCGAATAGCCGGCGAGCTGCACGACCGAATAAGCCAGTCTCTTGCCATTTCTAAAATCAAGTTAGAGGCCCTGCGCAAGAGCGGCTATGGTAAGAAGCTCGACAAGGCATTGGATGATGTCTGCAACTCGCTTGGCCAGACAATTCAGGACACCAGGACTTTGACATTTGACCTTGGCAATCCGATATTGTATGAGTTAGGTTTCGAGACGGCTGTGAACCACTGGCTGACCGAGCAAATCCAAAACAAATACAAAATCGAGACCGAATTCGAGGACGATGGGCAGGCTAAATCTCTGGATGATGACATTCAGGTTCTTTTATTCCGCAGTGTGCGGGAGCTGCTTATCAACGTAGTCAAACACGCACATGCGAGCAAGGTAAAAGTTTCTATCCGCAAAATTGACAATCAGATACTTGTCAGTGTCGAGGATAATGGGATTGGGTTCGAGGCCGAGAAACCTGCAGCCGTTCCAGCCAAAACAAATGGATTTGGGCTTTTTAGTATCCGCCATCGGCTGGAAGATTTGGACGGTCATCTTGAAATCGAATCCAGACCAGGCCGCGGATGCAAGGTTACTATGACCGCCTCGCTAAAACAAAAGGAGATTGCCGATGGCAGAAACAGAGCAACTAATTAGAGAAACAGGAATCGATGCATTAGGCAGCGTTCTCTGGGGCACACACTTCTGTCTATTTTACAGGACTAAACAAGACCTGCTTAACATCCTTGTTCCTTACCTCAAAGCAGGATTAGAGAATAACGAATTCTGTATGTGGATTACTTCGGAGCCTCTTGGTCCGAAAGAGTCCCAAAATGCCTTAAGAAAAACGATGCCGGACTTAGACGAATACTTGCGAAAAGGGCAAATAGAAATCCTCCCCTACGACCAATGGTATCTGCAAGATGACGATTTCAACCAGCAACGGATGCTAAAAAAATGGAACGACAAACTCACCGGAGCTCTTACCAATGGATATGCCGGTATGAGGATAACAGGCAATACAACGTGGGTTGACCAGAAACTCTGGAATGGTTTTATAAATTACGAGCACCAGATAAATGAGACAATAGAAAGGTATCGGATGATTGTTGTTTGCACATATTGCCTTGACAAGTGCGGGCCGGCTGAAATTGTGCAGGTTGTCAATACCCATCAACTGGCTCTCATCGAACGGGCACACCAATGGGAGCTTATAAAAAACGCCGAGCGTATAAGGGCGGAAAAAAGGTCCCGCCAGTACCAGGCCCACCTTAAATCTCTGGCGTCCGAATTGTCGCTGGCAGAGGAGCGTGAAAAGCACCAAATTGCAACTGCACTGCACGACAAGATAAGTCAATCTCTGGTTATTTCCAAAATTAAATTAGAGGCAATGCGTAAATCCGGTTTCGGCCTCGACCTCGATAAGGCGCTTGAGGATATCTGCGACTCGTTAGGCCGGGTGATTCAAGATACAAGGACTTTAACATTCGACCTTAGTAACCCGGTGTTATACGAGTTAGGTTTTGAGACAGCGGTGGCGGAATGGCTTACAACCGAAATTCAGGCAAAATATAGTATTTCGACTGAGTTTGAGGATGACGGCCAGGATAAACCTCTGGATGATAATGTCCGGGTCTTTTTATTCCGTGATGTGCGGGAGCTTCTTATCAACGTTGTCAAACACTCCCACGCAAAGAATGTGAAAGTTTCTATCAGAAAAACAGGCAACGCCATCTCTATTACCGTGCAGGATGATGGGGTCGGTTTTGACCCTGCAGAAGTTACATATTCAGCAATCAAAAAGGGTGAATTCGGGCTTTTCAGTATTCGGGAGCACCTGGAACAGTCGGGAGGCCAGCTTGAAATCGAGTCTGCACCCGGGCAGGGATGCAAGGTTACGATGACCGCCCCGCTAAAAACTGATGGAGAGAAAAAATGACTATAAAAATTTTGTTAGCCGATGACCATGGAATTGTGCGAGAGGGTCTGCGATTTCTGCTTGAGAAAGAAGCCGACATCAAGGTAGTGGGAGAAGCTGAAGACGGCCTAAAGGCGATTGAGCTTGTGCGCCAGCTTCTGCCTGACATCATCATTATGGATATAACTATGCCGAATCTGAACGGAGTCGATGCCACGCGTCAAATAATCAACGAATTTCCTAAAGTAAAAGTGATAGCCCTGTCGATGCACTTCGATAGGATGTTTGTGGTGAGTATGCTCAAGGCCGGTGCATCGGGCTATGTTTTGAAGGAATGTCTTTCCGATGAGCTGGTCGAAGCGGTGCGAACCGTATATGGGGGCGAATGGTATATCAGCCGTAAAATTACCGGCTTAGTAATGGGGGACTATGTAAATCGACTGCTTGAGTCAACCGAGTCGCCGTTAGATACACTTACAGATAAAGAACGACAAGTGCTTCAACTGATAGTTGAGGGCAAGAGCACCAAAGATATTGCCGGCAAGTTATACGTAAGCGGCAAGGCTATTGAGGCGACGCGGCATAAAATTATGGAAAAACTGGATGTGCACAGCATACCTGAGCTTGTTGTAAAAAGCATCCAGGGCGGCCTTATTTATTTGCAGCACTGATGGGCTTGAGTTCAAAAACAAAAAAAGATCATAATCAGTAAAATCCGTGAAATCTGTGGTTAAAAAACTAAAGAAAAAAGATAACCACGGATTACACAGATTAACGCAGATTTGAAACTCGAACTACGGGCCTGCTAAAGGCCGCCAAAAGTCTTCATAATGGGGGTTTTAGCTGTTAGGAGGGAAGATGATGGCATTTTGTCCGTCCTATAAATAGATTTTGGGCAGTCCTATAATAGGATTTGCAATGCCTATAAGTAGGAAAATCCTATGGGACTTCCTGTTTTATATGCCCGATAAAAAGAATGATGTCAATTATACCGCCGATTGAAATATAGGCTGATTCAGGTAAGAGAAAAGAAGCGCAGGTTCGGGGACAATTAGCATAACTGGGGGGCGCCAATCTACCAACTGTGGCGGATTGGTAGAAGCTGCCTCGCCGAGGAAAATTTTTAGGCAGTGATAAGCCGGTAGTATCTTAAAGGTTAGCTGGGATTGGTTTGCCCCCTTTTTCTCCTATGCACTTGTGCACTTATGCTCCTGTGCTCCCCGTTTTTGCAGGATTTTACTTTCCGTGCCTGTGAGGAGTCTTTTTATATTTTTCTTATGGCGGATAATGACCATCAAGGGTATCGCTGCTGCCACAATAAGCAAAAGCCACAAATGAATTAAGTCCCAGTCTGGAGACAGGACTATCGCCAGGAAAAGGACGAGTGGGAATGCAATAGAAGCAGTGATAGAAGCTAAGGAAACGTATCGCCACAATAGGACTACCAACACCCATATTGCAACAGCAGCCAGCGCACAAATCGTATAATAAGGCCAAAGGCCGAGCGCCACGCCGAAACTTGTTGCGACGCCTTTGCCGCCCCGAAATTTTAAGTATATCGGGAATATGTGGCCCAGGATAGCGGCGCAGCCCACAGCCAGCCAGAGCACCAGCAATATAGCTTGATTAGCTGCCTGAGCCGGCGAATCTGTTTTAATAAGAAACATTGCTGCCAGCATCGGGATTAAGCCTTTAAGGACATCCAGCAGAAAACAAAGATATGCCCATCTTCTGCCCAGTGCCCTGGCTACGTTTGCAGCGCCGATGTTGCCCGAGCCTATCGTGCGCAGGTCCTTGCCATAAGCTCCGGCGATAAGCAGTCCAAAAGGTATCGAGCCAAGCAGATATGCAGCTATGATAAGGAGTGCAAAAACTGTATATATCATTTTTGTTGCTTCCTTTTCGATATAGATTCATAAACTATCTTCAACTGCCTGGCAACACTTTTGATGGAAACTTTTTCCTTGAGATTATCAGCAGCAATCGCTGCCGACGCCTTTCTGATATTATCCGTATCCGTAAAATAGCCGATAGCCTCTGCCAATGCTGCGACATCTTCGGGCATATCGAGAACTATTCCGTGCCGATTATGAACGAATAAGTCGGCTGCGCCATTAAATCTGGTTGTTATCACAGGTCTGCCGGCTGCAAGCGCTTCGAGAATGAATCTGCTGGATGGGTCATAGAAGGTAGGCAGAACGGCAACATTTACTATCGACAAAATGTTTTGAATGTCATTGATATTACCTAAGAAAACAATGTTCTTGTTGATATCAAGTTTTTCTGTCATCCGGCGGTATTTTCCTATTCTATCGTTACCAGCCACTATTAAGTATGCGTGCTGCTGTGTTTTGCGCTGCGATGCCAATTGCATTGCTTTTATTAAGACGGCCAATCCTTTTAATCTGAAATTGTTTGCCACGAAAAGGAAAAGCACAGGATTGTCCGCTTCTTTTAGGCCCAGTTGGCTTAGTATTTTTGTGCGGAGCTTTTTAGCTTCCTCCGGATTGATTTGCCTGTCAACATTTACGCCGTTAGGGATAACCACAATACGCTCGTCCCTGACGGCATAATGCCGTTTGAATTGTTGCGCGACATATTGCGAGAGCGCTGCAATTATTGGCCCATCAGGATTTTTACACAGCTTGCGCTCGGCCCTCTGAAGGATTGTTCGGCGCAGATTAGTAAAGGCGGTCAGCTTCTTATAGGATTCTATAAACTTATTTTGGTAACTGACAGCATTTCGCAAAATCGATTCGGCATACGACCCGCCTCTCGGCTGATAAACATCTATAAAATCATAAGGCAAGACACTGTGAATAATATCATATCGGTTTTCAGATAGATGTCTTCTTAATACCTTTTTGAAGGCAAAATAGCCGGTTCGTTCGCCAGCTCTATCTTGACACAGAATATGGATATTTTTGTTATCCGGCTGGCCCTTTGCAGCGAGGATGTCAACTTCCAGACCGAGCTGCGACAAGGCACCTGCCAATTCGAATATAGAGCGCTCTGCCCCACCGAGTGATGTATCAGCCCGCTCGATTATAATTGCAACTTTATTCATTGTGAACCGTAGATAAGTTCGCTCACTTTGCAAAAGGCGCAATCCTGCCATACTTTATATCGTGGCGTGCCATCGATTCTGCCTTATTTATTACTTTACGAATAAATACTTTGTCGTCTTTTGTCAGCTTGTTTCTGCCAACATAAGCAAGATAAAAACGCAGACGGTCGGTCTTTGAAAAATACCTTGCGGGAGCAGAATAATATAACTGGGCGATGTCTTTTATCTGAAATCGCCGGCGAAGCAGAACCGGCTTAAAGGCCCTTGCCAGGTCTATTAGATAGAGAGCGCCATTACCGCTATAGTATATATGTGAAAAATACAGGTCACGATGGCGATAATTTGTGTCGTGAAATTTCTTGATAAAAGATGCTAATTGAGCGATAAAATTTCTGCGCAGCTTAAAATTTTTTAACGTAACAGGGCCAATAAAACAGGCGGGCAATTTCCGCTCGAGGGATTCGGCGTCCGCGAGCTTCTCAGTAATGATAAAGCTTCTTTTCTCAAAAAACCTGCCTCGCTGCTCGCCGTAGCAAACAACTTTTGGAGTATTTATACCTGCTGCTGCCAATTCACCTGCCGATTCCAGCTCGTAGTAACTACAGCTTCTCCGGCTTCGATAAGAGAGCCGGTTTCTAAGCTGAAGCATAATTGGAGGTCTATCGTAACGCTTCAAAAATAATGTAGCCGACCCCGTTAGAAACGGCTGCTTTTGTGGGACTGATGAATCCCGTAAGACCGCTGGTCCCTTACAAGATGAACCTTCGGCACAAACTTCTAACGGGGCCGATGGTGACCCTATTTCAAACTGTAAGCGGCTGCGGAACCGGGCAAGGTTGTCTTTGGAGAGGCTTTTACCCGCATTAAAAGAAAAAACATTATCGACAGTAGTCAGGCCTGATTTGGCCAATGCTGCCTTGTAATTGGGGTCCACTAAAAAAGATTTCGAGGTTTCTATAAATTCCCGACAAGTTTTTATTACGCCTCCCTTGCAATTTTTGAGTCCCTTTTCGGCAGCATTACAGACCATCTCGACCGTAATTGCCTCCATACATAGATGTTTTGATTTTTTGCACACCGCTTTGGTGCAAGGAGCACAAGGAACATTGCCGACGATTTGAATTTCATTTTCATACCCGGTATCCGTCCAGACAGGGTCGTTTGGCCCGAAAAGCGTGATGACCTTACGGCGCAGCGCTATACCTATATGTCGCGGGCCCGTATCGTTGGTTACTATTAAGTCTGCCTTTGTAAAAAGCGCTTTTAGTTCGCTGAGACTTACAGGTCTTTGGGCCAGGCTGATAAGTTTGTGGTTACTTAAAGCGCAAATTTCCCTCGCAATTTGCTTCTCAAAAGGGTCGGGGCCAACAGATATGAACACTCTCGCGTTGTAGGCGATGATGAGCCAATCGGCTGTTTGTGCAAACCTTTCGCTCGGCCAGCATTTGCTGGGTCCAAACGCTCCACCAGGAACGAAAATTACAAGCGGACCCCGGCAATCAACAATTTCCGGAAATCGGGATTTGAGCTTATCAGCACTTTGCGAATCGACAGGCAATTCGATGGTCCTGTCAGATGTATCAGCGCCGAAATAGGATGCAACTGCAAGATAATAGTCAATCATAGAAACCGGCTTGAATTTACCGTTAGCCAGTTTCAGCGGATAAATCTTGCCGGTAAGCAGGAAACCACGTCCTTCGCGGGCATAGCCAACACGCTGTGGTATCCCTGCTAAGAAAACCGCTAAAGCTGAGCCAATTGAGTTTTTGAAAAGGATTGCAATGGCAAATTTGTGTTTTCTAATCTCTCGAACAATCGCAATAGGATTGCTATCTGACTGCACCAGCCAATCATCATTAAAAGGAGATGGTGCCAACAATTCACGAACCGCAGGCCTGGCTAAAAAAGTAATTTTACTGGATGAAAAATAATTGCGGATGGCGCGCAAGGCCGGTATGCAAAGGACAGCATCGCCCATCGGTGATGGAAGCCAGACTAAAATTTTGTGGTCTGTATCTTGCATTTGGCATCTCATATCTCGCTTCACAAGATACACTTTAGCGGAATTATTTCCGCTCCTGCATAATGTAAAAAGTTAGTGCCATCAACTGAAGGACCGCAGCAAACCCGAGCAAAATCATAATCGAATTATCCTTTCGAGCCGGGCTTAATAGAAACAATATCGTAAGCAACAGGCAAAACAGAACACCAATTTGCACAATCCCGGACAGGAATCTGGGTATGGAAAATTCTTTGCCGAACATTTCGGCCCGCTGCATTTTTCTGAGCTGTTCAAGAATCGCCTGAAGCAACTGGATGGTCTCATTATCAGGAGCTTCTTGCCCGCCAAATCCTGCCTGCATTTGAGCAGGCTCAGATTGAGGTAATTGTTCAATATCCTGAAAAACTGTCTGCTCAGCTTGCAAAACGGACTCAGTATCCTGTGAAACAAGATCTTCAACCTGTGAACCAGGCTCTGTAATCTGTGAAACAGGTTCTTCAAACCTTGAAAGAGGCTCAGCAGCTTGTGAAACAGGTTCTACATCTTGCGAAACAGGCTCGGCATCCTGTGAAACGGATTTCTCAACGTGCAAAGGAGGCTCAGCAGCTTGTGAAACAGGTTCTACATCTTGCGAAACAGGCTCAGCATCCTGTGAAACGGATTTCTCAACTTGCAAAGGAGGCTCGGCAGCTTGTGAAACAGGTTCTGTAACTTGCGAAACAGGCTCATTAACCTCCTGAGGCGGTCCAATCAGATTCAATAAGTCTGGCTGAACTTTGGTTACCACATCACTAAATGAACGATGGTGCCTTTTTATGATATTTACCGCCTCTCTGATATTCACGGCCTTGTAGTCTGAATTTGGCTGGTTCGACTCTAATTGGCGAGAATGTGAATAGTTGTTTATCAGTATGGTTTTGCAGCCAGCCTGCACACCGGCCTCGACGTCGCGGCCGCTGTTGCCAATGCACCAGGACTGGCCAAGGTCGATGTCCATTTGTTCAGCGGCGGCCAGTAACATCCCGGGATTTGGTTTTCTCCAGTTGCTTTCCTTACGGTATTTTGGGATAACACCATCGGGATGGTAAGGGCAGTAATATATGCGGTCCAAAAAGACACCTTTTTCAGCTAGCAACTGCATTAGCCGATTGTGAATCTCATTCAAAACACCTTCGGTAATAATCCCACGCGCTACACCGGACTGATTGGTAACAACAACCAGCTTATATCCCATAACTTTAAGCTCATCCAGAGCTTCAGCAACACCATCGAGCAGCTTTACCTGGTCGGGATGATTGATATAGCCGGGGTCCTCAATCAAAGTGTCATCACGGTCTAAAAATATCGCTTTATTGGACATTTTCTATCCAAAACTATTTTTTGCAGAAATTCTGCTCTACCAGGTCACAAATAATATGATAGGCAAGCTGGTGCATCTCTTGGCTGCGGGCCGTTGATTCTGATTCGGCACAAAAACATATATCCGCTATTTGCTCCAGCTTACTTTTAGACCTGCCTGTAAAGGCAAGCACACAGGCGCCTCTCTGTCCGGCTAATCGGGCGGCTTTAATAATGTTGGGTGAGCTGCCGCTGGTTGAAAATGCCCACAGGATGTCGCCTTCTGTAACAAGTGCTTCCACCTGCCGGGCAAAAACATCTTCATAAGAATAATCGTTAGCAATAGAAGTAAGTATGGAAGTGTCCGTGGAAAGCGCTACGGCTGCCAGGGCTTTTCGCTCTCTTTTGAACCTGCCTACTAATTCGGCTGCTATATGTTGAGCATCCGCGGCTGAGCCGCCGTTGCCACAAAGATAAACTGTCTTATCTTTTTTCAACGCATTTATTATTGCTTCTGCGGCAGCGACAATTGCCCCGACGCCGCTTTTTCGGAAATTAGTAAGTAATTTCTCGTGCGCTTCTATAGTTTTTGCAATCAGTTTTTTGGCGATTTTACTCATCTGGATTTTGTTTGCAGCGATTTAATTTTTTCGATTGTTGCGGTTGAGCTTTTGCCTTCCACAAGAGGCGCAAGAACAACCTTGCCGCCGTAAGATTCGACAAATTCGCGGCCGACGACGCCTTTCTGCGCCCAGTCCTGGCCCTTCACCAATATATCCGGTTGGACTTTTCTGAGTAAGTTAAGCGGGTCCGGCTCATCAAAAACGGTAATATAATCAATAGTTTCCAGCGCAGCGAGAACGGCGGCCCTGTCGTATTGATTGTTTATTGGCCGCTCAGGCCCTTTTATAATTCTTACCGAGCTATCGCTATTTAATCCGACAACAACTATGTCACCCTGCTGTTTGCAGAATTTAAGAAATTCAATATGGCCTCTATGCACGACATCAAAACAGCCGTTTGTAAAAACCACAACTTCTTTTTGCCTGCGGCGCCAGGATAGCTCTTCAAATAAGGAATCGGCCGAGCGGACCTTGCCGCTTTTGCTGCGATTTTGGCTGACAAGCTCGTTGATGACCTCTTCGATAGTTACCGTTGAGGTGCCGAATTTCTCTACCTCAATTCCGCCGGTTATATTGGCCAGTTGCACTGCGGTTTTATAATCACAGCCCGCCGCCAATGTCACTGCAAGTGTCGCCAGGACCATATCACCTGCACCGGTAACATCATAGACGCTGCGCGGCCTGGTGGGAACGATTTCACTTATACTTTCTGTCTTCAGATATGCACCCTCTTTATCGAGGGTGATTACAACGGCTTCGAGTTTTAACCTCTCGGTAAGCTGCTGGGCTGCTCTTGCCGCTGTCTCTGCGTTTGTTACCTCAAAACCGACCGCCGTAGAAGTTTCCTGACGGTTCGGCGTAAGGACAGCAGCACCAGCATATTTTGAATAGTCACTGATACGAGCAGGGTCAACCAAAACTTTTTTGTTAGCAACGGCTGCCCACTGTATCATTTGTTTGCAGACAGACGGGGTGAATAAACCCTTGTTATAATCCTGCAGACAAACAATATCGGCCTGCGATAAACTATTTTTGTAGAGATGCAAAATCTCTTCATACTTCCGGTCGGAAAATGGTTCAGCGGATTCCACATCCATCCTGAATAGCTGCTGGCGATGACGATGCTGTGCCAGGCCTATCAGCCTTTGCTTGGCAATAGTAGGACGGTCGGTAACTTTCAGAAGTCCGCCGGTGTCGGCACCGATTTCTGACAGTTTCTCCTTGAGGATGCTGCCATTCTGGTCGTCTCCGATAACGCCCAGACAAAAGGGCAGCCCCCTTAAAGCAGCAACGTCCGCAGCCACAGAGGCGGCCCCTCCGCAGCGATATTCTGTCTGGGTAACCTTCAATACCGGCACAGGGGCTTCGGGACTAATCCGTAAGGCGTCACCATAGACATAGACATCGAGCATAAAATCGCCGACCACCAGAACCTTCGGCGAGCCGAGGTTTGTTACCGTTTTTAGCAATTTTTCATACATTTTTGACCCTTGTGCACCTTCCAAACTCTGCCTTTTTCTTTACTTAAACTGACCGGTTTTATTGTCATGCTGAGCCCCGCACCGCTTCTGGTGCGGGGCGAAGCATCTGGCCTTAGCAGAAGAAAAAACCGTCTGTTCAAGAGCCAGATTCTTCGCTTCACTTCGTTTCGCTCAGAATGACAATGGCCTATATTCTCTTATAAATAAAAAAGTTACAATTACTAATGCCATCAAATCGGTCAGTTTGAGTTCTTTACTTTTTGAGGATTTTACCAGATAACACGTCCTCAATCAAGCCTTTTAATCTGTCCTCCCCGGATAGAAATTTTAGCTCAACAGCCAGATATACAAGGGGAATACCCTCTTCAGTGGGAATCAAGTGGCGGATTTTAGTCCAGTCCTTCTGGGTGGTCAGAATTAAGTGTGCCCCACAGACTCTTGCTTGTTCACGGATATCAGAAATATCGGCATCAATGTAATGATGGTGGTCGTTGTAAATCTTCGAGCCGACCATTTCAACATTGATACTTTTAACCGTATTCAAAAAGGATTGTGGATTGCCTATACCACAGAAGGCAAAAACTTTTCTGCCCTTTAGCTGGTCGAGACTGTCATTCCTATGTAAACAGGAATCCATTATTTCATTATTTTTGTGGATTCCCGCTCCTTCGACTACGCTCAGGACAGGTTCCGCGGGAATGACAAAATGATTTGAATATTTCGCGCAAATAGGTTTATGCATCGACCTTACAATTACCATATTGGGATTTACCTGTTGCAGTTTCTCTTCAATCTTATGTAATTCGGCCTGTTGCACCTGGTCGGAGCGTGTAATAACAACGGCATCGGCCCGCTTGAGTGATGTAACAGGCTCGCGCAATAAACCTGCCGGCAGCATCCTGCCATAGCTGAAAGGACAGGTCGCATCGATTGTTACTATATCCAGGTCTCTATGCAATCGGCGATGCTGGAACCCATCGTCCATAATCAGCACCTTCGCCCCAAATTTGTTGACACATTCAGTCGCACCCGCAACACGGTCAGGATTGACAATCACCTTTGCCTGTGGACAGCTTTCAGTAAGAATGGCCGGCTCATCAATACTCGATGCTCGATACTCGATGCTCGATGCTCGATTGTGCCGGCGTGTTCTATAACCTCTGGTTAATATGGCACACCGGATTCCTTTTTGTTGTAAAAATTTACATAGCCAGATTACAAGCGGCGTCTTGCCTGTCCCGCCGACCGTTATATTTCCGATGCTGAAAATGGTCGCATTTACACGGCGAGTTTTCAGCCAGCTTTTAGAATATAGAAAGTTTCGCACAGCTATAATGGCTGTATAACCTGCCGCAGCGATTTGCAGAAAGAACAGCAAAACCGCTCCCAATGCCCCCCCGCTTTCACCTGAAATCAGTTTTCGATAAGTTTCCTGGTTCAACTGTAATGCCCTTTTTCAGTAACTGTTTCCCGTGACAAGGATATATAATTTACACTTAAATCTTGTTTTTTGCCACAAAAAAAGCATTTCCTGCAAAGCAGCAAAAAAATTATTATTTTGTTGTTGCATAGCCCTGGTTTTATGTTATAATGTACAATAACAGGGTTATTCTTTCATCTCTCAAGGGTATCTCCTGGCAGATTAAAATGAGAGGTATTATTTTATGTGCTCTGGAAACGGAGCCAAGGAGAAGTACAGTGAGTACAGGTAAAGTAAAATGGTTTAACGCAAGTAAGGGCTATGGATTTATCACTCCGGATGACGGCGGCGAAGATTTGTTCGTCCATCATTCAGAGATAAAGACCTCCGGTTACGCGAATCTCGATGAAGGCCAAGCGGTCCGGTTCGAGATTGGCCAGGGCAAAAAAGGCCCCTGCGCCACCAACGTAGCACCCGCCTAACGAAGGTCAAAGCGTTCAAAAACCAGCAGGCCCCGCCAATCGCGGGGCCTGTTTTATTTCATCAAAACTCGGTGGTTTTCTCTGTGTTCTCCGCGCCATCGGCGGTAAAACTTTTGCTTTTTTATCCGCCGGAGGCGGATTTACTTTTGCCTTTTTACTTTTTCTATGATTGCGTCGGTCATTTCTTTGGTGCCTACAGCGGTCGGGTCGTTGCGGTTTTCTTTCATATCGTAAGTTACGCTTTTGCCTTCTGCGATTACCGCGGCGACGGCGTTTTCAAGTTTGTCTGCTTCTTTCGTTTTGCCCAGATGTCGAAGCATCAGGACGCCGCTTAGTATCAGAGCCGTTGGGTTGACCTTGTTTTGGCCTTTGTATTTTGGTGCGCTGCCGTGCGTGGCCTCGAATATAGCTGTCTTTTCGCCGATATTTGCGCCTGGGGCGACGCCAAGTCCGCCGACTAAACCGGCACATAAATCACTTATAATGTCGCCATAGAGATTCGGCAGCACAATCACATCGTAAAGCTCCGGCTTTTGAACCAACTGCATACACATATTGTCAACGATGCGGTCTTCAAACTCGATATCGGGATAATTCTGTGCTACCTGCCTGCTTACCTCAAGCCATAGTCCATCCGTGAATTTCATAATGTTGGCCTTATGGACGCTGGTTACTTTTTTGCGTCCCATTTTACGGGCGTAATCAAACGCAAACCGCACTATTCTCTCCGTAGCCCCGACCGAAATCGGCTTTATGCTTATGCCGAAGTCCTCGCCTATCCTGCGCTTACTGTGCTTATTTAGCCAGTCGATGAGTTCCGCAGTGTCGTCGTTTCCTTTCTGGAATTCGATGCCGGAGTAGAGGTCTTCGGTATTCTCGCGGACAATCACAAGGTCAATGTCGGCGTATTTGCTCCGCACGCCCGGATAGCTTTTGCAGGGCCGCAAGCACGCATACAAATCGAGCGTCTGGCGAAGATACACATTCACGCTTCTATAACCCTTTCCAACAGGTGTAGTAATCGGCCCTTTTAGAGCGATGCCATTTCGCTTAATCGACTCGAGCGTGGCATCCGGCAGGACTGTTCCAAGCCGCTCCAACACATCCGCGCCTGCTTCGGCTACATCCCATTCAATCCCTGCACGCGTGGCATCGATACACCTCTTTGCGGCTTCCACAATTTCCGGCCCCGTTCCATCGCCGGGTATCAAAGTTACTTTAGTCATTCTTTCAACACTCCAATAGATTTATTAAATCTTATAGTATCCTGTAACAAAAAAAGTGTCAATGATAGCGTTTCATATCGCTCTTATAGGCCGAAGAATTCTATCAATAACATCTGCTCCAGGAAGGTTGCTTGATTAAAGGGCTGCGATATAATAAGGCCGCTCAAGTGAAGCTAAAAAACGATTACGCCAGAGCTATTGTGAAAGGAATAAATCCCGATGGAAAAATATAAGCCCGACACAACCCACAAAGATACGGCGGCACCAGTCGCGTGGAAAACTTTACGGCAAAGCAGATATTCGATTTTCTTAACAGGACTAACGTTTTTGTTTTCTGTTTGTTTAGCCGGACAAGGAGAAGGAGTAAATGTTGCGGGATTTGGAGAGGTTAAAAAATGGGATGCGGAAGGAAAAGATTACGGCGTCCTATGGGAAGACTCACGCGACATATTCAGAGTAGTCGTTAAGTTTGCCGATGCAAATAATCTGCCGCAGAAAGAAAACATCCATTTCGAATACTGGCAATCTACCTGGCCCAAAAGCCGAATCCCAAGAGATAGACCTTCAGGGGCAGGCAGCTCCGGCTGGCTCAACGTCGGCGACTGGTTCCAGGGCAAATGGAAAACAGCAGACACAAATCTTGAGGTTCAGGACGCCATATATACCTTCACCTTCAATCCTCTTAATGAAAAAGAGTTCACGGATATGAAGGATTTTCCAGTCCTCTACCGCTCGACATTGAAGCTGCGGCTTGTATGCGATAAGCCGCTTCCTAAAATCGAGACATTCGAGGCATATACGGATTCAGTCTGGGAGGTGCTTGCTTTTGAGGTTGAATGGGGTGCAACGGCAAAAGATAAGATACAAACCTGGGATGGCAGACTTGAGGTCTTCAACGGGATAATCCGGGAAATTAAGCCGATTAGTGCTGCAAGTGAAGTCAAGGTCGGACAAAATTTGAACTGGACATCAAAAGTGCAGAATAAAATGGATGGTGTCCGTTCTGAAATACTATATGCAAAAACAAACGCCTATAATTCTTTTGACGATACCATTGTAACAGTGCGAACGGCCTGTGAGAGCTTTTCGTTTGCTGCTGCGGATTTAATTAAGTCCGGCCATATCTTTATCCCCGATTTTGGTGTTATCGTTCGCAAGGCCGGCGACGACACAAGTTACCGGGCAGCAGAGCAGGAATGGCAAAAAAATAAGAATAAAAATATCTATACAGCGGTCACAACTGTGCCTGAACAGACCTTGGCGCGGGCCTGGAATGATATGCCGCAGAAAGAGCCTTTCTATATTCCACTGTGCTTTGAAGGAGGCAGGCAACATTTTGGGGTGGAGCCTGATGGCAGTGTATTTTGCCAGCGCTACTGGCTGTCACGCATTGCAGGCAAGGACACAAAACGCTGCCTGTATGAAGGCGACTCAATTAAATATAGATTCGGCTTAGATAATGCAAAGTTAGTTGAGCGGGGTATTGACGATGGCTGCCTGCCGATGATTACAGCAACCTGGGAACGAGATGGCGTTCGCTATCGGCAAAGTGCCTTTGTCGTTCCTTTTGATGGGGTTCCAAAAAAAGGTGAGCGAATTTATGCTGATGATACCCTTATCTTAATGGCCCGATTTCAAATAGAGCGTATAGACAATATAGAGCGCGAGGCAAAACTTGATATAGATGTCGTTACAACGTCGCCTGAACAGCTAATTATTGATAATGGATTTATTTCGGTTGCGGATATTGAGCCAAAGCGATTACGAATGCTTTTCAGTTCTTCTGACCGTTCGGATAGCTACTCGCTTGAGGTGCAGGATAAAAAGATTATTTATCAAGCTAAACTTACTGCAAGCAGACCAAGACGGACACTCGATGTCGCCATTCCATATATAACTTTGACTGAGCCAGAGGAGTGGGCGAAGCTGCGAACAATAAAGTTTAATAAGGCTTTTAAGGATGTTCGCTCATACTGGCAAAAGCGTGTCGAGGAAAGCGCACAGATTATTACGCCTGAGCCAATGATAAATGATTATTATAAGGCCCACATTTCACATCTACTGCTTAATACCGAGCGAGAGGTCGGAGACAGCGACAGGTATATGGCCAAGGTGGGGACATTCAGATACGGAGTTTTCAGCAACGAATCCTGTATGATGGTAAGTGACCTCGATAGGCGGGGATACCACAGAAGAGCCGAGCAGGCACTTGAGACCTGGCTGCATTACCAGGGCACGGTCGCTTTGCCGGGCACATATACCAGCGCAGAAGGCGAGTTCTATGGAGCCGGCGGATACGAGGATGGCGGATACAACCAGCATCACGGTTTTGTCCTGTGGTGTCTGGGCGAGCATTACTGGTACACACGGGATGTCGAATGGCTAAAGCGTGCTACACCAAAAATTGTAAAGGGGTGCGAATGGATTATCCGTGAGCGAAACCGAACAATCGCCGAGGCGGATAAATCTCCGATTCAAAAAATTGAGCGAGGTTTGCTGCCCGCCGGTTCGCTGGAGGATATAAGGGATTGGCGATGCTGGCTATCGACAAATACATATTCCTGGTGGGGAATGAATAATGCTGCAACTGCTCTAAATGATGCAGGGATTCCCGAAGGCAAGCGATTATTGGAGGAGGCGGCTGCATATCGTCAGGATATTCTTGCTGCTTTTACCGAGGCGATGAGGCGCACGCCGGTTGTCAGATTACGTGATGGAAGCTGGATACCTCATATACCGCCTGAGGTGCACCGCCGGGGCCGGACATTCGGCTGGATAACAGAAACGCTCGAAGGCCCGATACATTTAGTTGCCTGTGGAATTCTTGACCCCTGCGACAGGCGCTCCACCTGGATAATGAAAGATTACGAGGACAATCTTTGCATTTCCGAACAATACGGCTTTAACATAACCGGCGAAGAATTTGAACGCTACTGGTTTAGCAGAGGTGCGGTATCAATTCAGCCGAACCTGCTCTGGATGGTGCCATATTTGCTGCGGGATGAGCCAAGGCATTTTTTGCGAACATATTTTAATGGTTTTGCGATGTGCTATTTCCCGGATACGCGAATGATGACCGAATGGGTCCGCAAATTAGGCGTTCACGCCGGCGACCACTACAAATCTTCAGATGAAGCCAACTCAACCTACTGGCTGCGATTGATGTTTATTCAGGAAAGAGGTGATGAGCTTATACTCGGCGGGGCTATCCCTCGCTACTGGTTAGCTGATGGGAACAGAATCGGCATCGAAAACGCCGGCACATATTTTGGCCCGATGTCGGTTAAGTGGGAGTCGAAGGTAAGTAAAGGCCGAATTGAGGTAACGCTCGACCCACCTAAGCGCAACCCGCCAAAGAAAATCTATGTCCGTTTCCGCCATCCGGAAGGCAAAAAAATTGTCCGCTGCACCATCAATGGCAAACTCTACAAGAACTTCGACACAGAAAAAGAATGGGTCGTGCTGACAAACCGTTCCGAGAAAACCACTCGGATTACCGCCTATTACAATTGAGCTTCCAAACCTCACCTCCCCAAAAGAATCCAAAAATCACAGTGAAAATTCCTCTTTTAATTTCCCGCGATTTCTGGTAATAAAAGAACATAAGAGCACAAGAGCCAGACATGGTATGCTCATCACACCGTTTCAATTTTAATAAACGGTGTTAATCTGTGTAAATCTGTGTCTAAAAATATGAAATTGATTGTCCAAAAATCTCGGCTAAAAGGTGAGGTTCTGATGCCGGCATCCAAGTCGCACACAATCCGTGCGGTTGCGATTGCCTCGTTAGCATCCGGCCAGAGCATCATTCGCAATCCGCTGGATTCAGATGATGCGCGGGCGGCGGTCGCCTGCTATCGGGCGTTAGGAGCTCAAATTGATACAACTGAGCCTAATCGCTGGAAAGTTACAGGCACAGGCGGAAAAATAACAGCACCAAAAGAAATTATCGATGTTCTTAATTCCGGCACGACCCTGCGGATTGGGATGGGTTCGGCTGCTTTAGCTGGTCCGGGCCAGACTACGACTTTTACAGGCGATGCACAAACCCAGACCCGGCCAATAGGAGCTTTAATGGAGTCGCTGGGACAACTGGGGGCAAAATGCAAAAGTATTAAAAATAATGGCAGAGCGCCTGTTGAGGTAACGGGGAAACTTATCGGCGGAAAAACCAGTATCGCTGCATTTACAAGCCAGTATCTATCGAGCCTGCTTTTGTGCACGCCTCTCGCTCAAAAAGATATTGAAATTGATGTTACACTTCTTAATGAGCCAGGCTATGTGCAAATGACCCTCGACTGGCTGGATAAACAAAAAATAAAATACCAAAACCAGGACCTTCGGTATTTTAAGATCAAAGCCAACCAAAGTTACAAATCCTTCGATGATGCAATTCCTGCTGATTTTTCCAGCGCGACACTCTTTCTTTGCGCCGCAGCACTATTCGGGGATGAAGTTACCCTCTCGGGACTGGACTTTTCAGACAGCCAGCCGGATAAAGCGGTGGTCGATTACCTAAAGGCAATGGGCGCCGATATCAGTGTAGGGCCAAATTCGATAACGGTTAAAGCTGCATCCTTAAAAGGTGTCGAAATAGATATGAACCAGACACCGGATGCCCTGCCTGCAATGGCTGTTACCGCAGCTTTTGCACAAGGGGTCACCAAATTTCTAAATGTTCCGCAGGCAAGAGCTAAAGAGACCGACCGAATCAAGTGTATGGCCGAGGAGCTAAAAAAAATGGGGGCAGATGTTGAAGAATTGCCAGAGGGGCTTATAGTTCGACATAGCAAATTAAAGCCCGCCCCACTTGACGGCAGAAGCGACCACCGAATCGTTATGGCACTATCTATCGCGGGCCTGGGATTGGATAAACAAATAAGTATTGATACTGCTGAGGCAATGAACGTTACTTTCCCTAATTATGTGGAGCTAATGCAAAGCCTCGGCGCAAAAATGGAAGTAACCAATTGACCAAATCACCACCAACAGATATTTTTAATCCAATGACCAATCGCTAATGAATGATTAGGAGTTCTGTAAAATGTTAGGATGTCACATTGGACGATTTTTTCAGGTAACGGTCGCGGGCGGCTCTTATCAGGAAGGGCTGACCAGCGTAATACAGGGAGCGCCGCCGGGGATACAACTAAGCGAGCAGGAAATCTATGGAGATTTACTTTTGCGCAAACCCGGGGCCGATGAGCTATCGAGCCCGCGGAAAGAGCCGGATTTGCCGATTATATATTCGGGGCTGAATGCCGCCGACACAATTGAGGACGCCGGCAATAAAAACCACACCAACGGCACACCGTTAACAATTTTGATTCCAAACCTCGACCGAGATTTTATTCATATCAAGCAATACCAGGACACAAACCGCACGCCCCGCCCGGGCCACTCTTCTTACGCATCGTTTATTAAATATGGCCCGGATGATGATGCTATCGGCGCCGGTTTTTTTAGCGGCCGTTATACATCGACTATCGTAGCTGCCGGAAGTGTCGCCAGGAAGGTTCTAAAAAAATTCGGCATCGATGTATTTGGCTATGTCAAGGAGATTGCCGGTGTGCGATGCCCTGATGTCCCTCACGAGCGAGCCTTTAATTACACCAATAATTACAAAAAGATGCGCCGAGACCTTGACCCATTCTATCAGGAAATTTACGTTAAGGGCCGTGTTACGATGGAAATGAGGTTTCTGGAAAAAACCGCAATCTTCGCCCAAATTGAAAAAGAAATTGATGCAATTCGCGATAAGGCCCCCAGACTCCAAGCCTCCGAGGTCAGGACTAAATACGGCGTTCATCCGATACTAAATTCGCCTGATATAAACGCCGCCCAGGCAATGGTCGATGCCTGCAACAGGATTGCCGGCAAAGGCGATTCGGCCGGCGGCGTAGTTGAAGTGGTCGTAACCGGCACCCCCGTAGGACTTGGCGAGCCGGTTTTTTATAAGCTCGATGCAGAACTTGGCAGAATGCTCGGTATCGGCGCCGTAAAAGGGGTCGAAGTTGGCGCCGGCTTTGCCGTCAAGGATATGACCGGCAGCCAGAATAACGACCAGATGAAAGCAGAAAAGGGCAAAGTAATTTTTGAATCAAATAACGCCGGCGGAATTACAGGGGGACTATCAACAGGAGAACCTATCATTGTCCGGCTTACCATCAAGCCCACGCCCACAATCGCCAGGCCGCAACGGACAATCGACAAATATACGTTAGACAATAAAGAATTGGCTGCTATCACCAGGCGAGACCCAACGATTGTCGCTCGAATATGGCCTGTTGCCGAAAACTACACAGCTATTGTGATACTCGACCATTTACTTATGCACCTCGGCTACCAGGCACTAAAGAACAAATGAAAATGACATAACAACCGAGGCGCTCAAGCTGCTTCTGTTTTTATTCCGTAACCAATATTAAGGAGGTGACCGGAACTCGGCTGACCACAGCGGGTCAGAAGGTTTGGTCGTGTTACCGTAGAGGTCACGGACCCAGACACGCCACGTAGATGTTACGAACACACCGCCAACGTTATACTCGTATGTAGGACTGGTCTGCCATCCACTACTAAAGAGTGATTTATCCGTGCATTCGAACCAATACTCAACAGAACCGCTTGCGTCGGTAGCCGGCTCTGCCCTCATTACGGCCCAGTAATCCCAATTCCCGCGGTAGCGATAGACTTTCAGCGGTTTGCCATCATAGCCGTTTGCATCTATAGTCGAGTCCCATTGAGCGGGGTCAGGAGTTGGAGCATCTGTATCCGGCGCCACCCAGGTCTTTGCATAAGCTATAATTGACCAGCCGGTTTCGTTCATATTTTCCGAGTTATCTCTGGCTTCAACCCTGTAGCCGTATGTGGTATTGGGGTCAAGATTGACGTCTATAAATTGAGTGCCGCTTTGCCAGACGATATTACGGCCCGCCGGGTCACGCGTTATGTTCCAGAAGCCATAGGTTACACCGCTATCATCGAAGGCAACGGTAGATTCCATCATAATCGAGTTTGGCCCGGTTGCAGTAGGCGGCGTAGCCCAGGTAGGAGCAGGTGCAGGCGGCGTGTTGTCAACGCCGGCAAAGCGGATAACAGACCATTCGGTCTCATTGCCTATCTCGTCGCGGGCTTTAACTCTATAGCCAGATCTATAACCTGGTATCAGACCTATATCTGTATATGCTCTGCCGGCCTGCCAGCCGCTGTCAGTGCCGCCTTTGTCATGGCCATAGACACACTCGAAGTAATACTCAACATTCCAGCCCCAGAGGTCGAATTCGGTTTGCGCGGTCATACTGATTGATGTCGTTGAGGCCAAATAAGGCTCAATCTCCCACTCGGCCGGGTCAGGCATCGGCGCTTCAGTATCCGCGTGCAGCCAGCATTCGGCGAAGGATGCCAGGTCTTTGAGGTTCACAAACGTGTCAAACGTAAAGTCTGCGCCATTGCACCAGCCGTTGATGTCGGAACAACCGGAATTGAGCCATTTTGAAGCAAGTATCGCAAAGTCTTTGAAGTTGATAATGCCATCATAAATCAGGTCGCAGAACCTGCACGGCTCGACCGTCCTGTAATGGTAGCCCATATCAACCTTGCCGCGCTCAAGCTCTCCATCAGTGCGAGTTGTGTATCCAACGACCTCGCCGGTCGGCGTGGTATATCTAATCATATCCGCGTTACCTGCATAGTCACTACCGGCATCTACACACGGGCTATTTTTAGTCTGATATGGGTCACCGACAGCCATTTGACTGAGATAGTAATCGCCCAACCATCCAGCCACAAATAGTGGATCCGCGTCAATGTTATTTCCATTGTTTTTGCCTTTGAGCGACCAGATATTAGCAGCAGGCAGCAGCGTGCAGCCCTTGTCAACGTAAATACCCGCCCAGCCGCCCTTAACGTCGCTGTATTTGACGGTAAGGATTGCAGGTCTTGGGTCAGGCTCAAAGCCAGTCGCCACCGCTATCTCAAAGCCTTTTACGGCAAAGTCGTTCCAGAATATGCTGTCAATGACCTCTGAGTTGCTGTGATACGAGCAATATAGTCCACCGCCCAAACCGGTATTGCCGGGTTCACCGAAGTAGCCTGTCGTCGCATTGCCTGCGAAGGTGCAGTTCGAGATAAACGGCATGGCATACCAGTTGATAGAAACGCCGCCGCCGTCTCTGCCCGCCAAGTTGCTGGTTATCAAGCAGTTCGAAATCTGCGGCGAGTTCGAATCACCGGACAGATACAAGCCGCCGCCGGATGTATTGGCAACGTTGCGATTTATGATACAGTCGCGAAGCAATGCTGCCGTGCCAAAGCAATACATTCCGCCGCCCTGTCCCATCTCCTCCAGATTCGGGTCATTCGGGTCATTCGGGTCAATTGCCGCAGGTCCTGCCTGGTTGAATCCAAGCGTGCACCCGATAATTGCTGTTTCTCTCCCATAAGCACACCACAACCCGCCTCCTTGAAGCGCCGAGTTGGAAACAATGTTGGCGTCTATTATCAACATATTCGCATAAATCCAGGATATAGCGCCTCCACTGCCTGCTGTATTGTTAATGAATATGCTGTCGTTAACCTCCGTAGTTGACATAACATCGCAATGCGCACCACCACCGCCGCGTAACGCCCAATTACCCGCAAAGTTGCAGTCATCAATGACTACTATACTGTTGGAATCACAGAATAAACCACCGCCGATGTCGGAACCTGTGTTCCCGCTGAACGTGCATTCATTCACCTCTGATATGCACTTCATACCGCAATACATACCGCCACCCATATCGGCAGAGTTTCCGCTGAAGGTGCACTGGTTGAATATCGGTGCGCTGTTGGTATCGCACAAAGCCCCGCCGCCTATATCCGCAGTGCAGTTAATAACCGTGCAGTTTATAAACGTTGGCCAGCCAAAGTCATTGACAAATATGCCGCCGCCCCCACCGCCGGTAACAACGCAATCCCTGATAACAATATTCATAATGGTCGGACTTGTGTTGGAATCAACGTATATGCCGCCGCCGTTCTCACCGCCGGCAACGTTTCCATCAATAATCGTAAATCCATCTATAACGGTATTTGAATCCTCGCCGGTGTTGAAGATAAATCCGCGGCCGGCCTGCTGGCAGTCAATAATCGTCCTGGCAACAACATTGGGGTCGTCCGGATTGGTGCAGACCACCTTGACGTCTTTGCCGCGAGTGTTGATGTTGCCGTTATAAACGCCTGCACTGACGATGAGCGTTTCTCCCAGCTTCGCGGCATCAATAGCAACCTGGATGACATCAGGTCCGCCTTGAACAAGAGTTGTGCCAGGTTCCTCGAATTCGACCGTGAAGGTCTGGTTAGAATCCATCACCACCTCAAAAGTCCTTGCGATAGACAATAGCTCTACATCATTGGCATCATACCAGCCCTTGAGACGGTAGCCCTTCTGGGGCTTTGCCGTCATCGTTACCATCACACCACAATTGTACCAGCCACCGGCAGGGTCAGGAGGCGAAACCGCCGGCTCGAATTCGACAGCACCTTTACCGACAATATTAACGTGCAATCTATACTTGGGCCCCAGCAGATAATGATAACCCATATCAACAATGCCGGCATCACTAATCCCATCGACACGCGTTGTGTATTTGTTCATACCGAGGACGCTCGCAAGGGCACTGCCTACATTGACGCACTTACTTTCAACTACCTGACCGGCAGCAAGCTGGCTCAGATAGTAACCGGCGATAAAGTTCGGGTCTGCGTCAATGTTCTTGCCCTTGCTAACCCAATCGGTGGGCTTGTTCGGCTCAAGCTTGCAACCCCTGTCAACATAAATGCCCGCCCAGCCACCTTTAACGTCGCTGTATTTGACGGTAAGGGCTGCAGGTCTGGGGTCATATTCAAAGCCGGTTCCTACCGCGACCTCCGGGCCTTTCGGTGCATAGTTGCTCCAGAAGATGCTGTTGTTGACATCGCAGATACTTCCATACGAGCAATACAAACCGCCGCCAATACCTGTGCCGCCAGGCTGCTGACTATAGTTGCTCGAGGCAGTATTGCCGGCGAATGTGCAGTTTGAGACGACCGGGTTGGCAGACCAGTTGACGGAAACTCCGCCGCCGTCTCTGCCCGCTGTGTTGTTGGCTATCAGGCAGTTCTTAATCAGCGGCGAATTTGAGTCTCCGAACAGATACACGCCGCCGCCGGAACCAGTGGCCATATTGTAGGTAATATTGCAGTCTCGAATTATGGTATCGGTAGAGAAGCAGTAGATACCGGCGCCGGCGCCAAACCTGAATGTGTTGGGGTCGTTAGGGTCAACTATCGCGTTAGGGTCGGCCGCCGGAGAAGCAATATTACGCTGAACATCACATCCAACAATATTAGCCTCGCCATCGGTTGAGCATAAACCGCCGCCAACGTAAGACGAATTATCAGCAAAGTTGCAGTCCACAATATCCAGGGTTGATGCAACACCATAGACGCCGCCGCCGACAGATGCAGAGTTATTAGCTATGTTGCAGTCAACAAGTGTCGCGAAACAATTGCCCATAGCGTTAGCATCATAAAGATTACTATCGAAGAAGTAGCTTAAATAATAGCTGTAAGTATGATAGTAATAATACTCACTGTAATAATCTTCGTAGCCGCTCTTGCTGCCATCGAAGCACACGCCGCCGCCGTAGCCGAGATATTCGCCATTTTGATAGGTGGTTCGGTTAGCTTGCAGGTTACAGTTTTCAAATGTTGATGAAGAACCGGTTTCGCAATAGACACCTGCACCATAGCTTGGAATATTATAGTTTCGTCGCGGCTGCTGCTGGATACCGCTTGGCACGTTGTTACCGCCAACGCCGCTTACGCTGCCCTGGGTGACATTGTTGCTGAACGTGCAATCAACGAAGCAAGGCTCGGACAGCATACCACAATATATGCCGCCGCCATACACACTGAACAGCTCTGGGTCAGGCTGGCAGGGGTCGGCGTATGTCAGGCCGCCGTAGCCACCCATCCCGTATTCTGAGCCGCCGTTACCGCCGTTACCTCCATTACCGCCGACTGCCCGACAGTTGTTGACAATGCAGTTTATGAACGTCGGGCTTGTTGCCACATCGCAATATACGCCGGCACCGGTAGCCCGACCCGACACGCCGCCATTGCCGCCGCCGGCTCTGGCGCCGCCGTCCGCCCCATTGCCGCCGTTACCGGCTGTTGCCACGCAGTTATCGATTACACAGTTTCGGATGATTGGGCTGCTTCCCCATCTCAGTAAGACGGGCCTGTAGTATTCCCACCAGTTCGGGTCGTTAATAATATCGTTCATATCCTCCGGATAGTCGTAGTAATAATCAAAAACGTCGCCGATATAAATACCAGCTCCTCCGGCATAACCACCATTGCCGCCGTTTCCGCCGTCCTGGTCGTCGCCACCCTGATTACCACCGCTGGCATCACCGGCAGTGACAGAGCAGTTTCTGATAACACAATTCGATACGATGTGATTGCCGATGATTGTAATGGCAGAATTGCTGCTTACAGAACCGATGCCTGTGAAAGCATCCTCCGCCGTATTCAGATAGATGTAAGGTAAATTATCACCGCCTTCGATACCACGAGCACCAGCGCCCTGCGGGCCTGGAGAATCTATCGCGAAAGTATGTGAGTTCATTATCGTAATACCGTTTAACACGCACCTGCCGCCAGGAGCACCAATAAGATGGATGCCGCCCTCGAGCTCGTTGGCGCAATCTATGATTGTGGATAGTATAACATTCGGGTCGTCAGGATTGGTGCCGGTAATTGTGATATTTTTGCCCATTACTGTATAGCCGGTACCGGAGTATCTGCCGCTGTGAAGGACAATCATATCGCCTTCTCTGGCGTCATTTATCGCCTGCTGGAGCCCCATGTAGGTGTATCGACCATCAGTGGACACGTTCAAAATACGCGTGATAGCCCGCTCGAATTCCAAAACAACGACTCTGTTGCCATACATAGTGACGCTGTTTAGCACACTAACCGAAGAATCACTGTTGGTGCCGGTCCATCTTCGGACACGGTAGTTCGGGTCAGGTATTGCCTTCAAACTCACCAGTTCGCCGGGGGTATAATAGTTGATTTCCGGCGACTGATTAGGCTCAACCGTGCCGTTACCGATAACAATTATCTCCAGCGTGTATTGAACAGGCGGGCCTGTAAAGAACGGATAGTGATAACCCATATCTGCATAGCCAATGTCAAACTGGTTCAATATGCTTGTGGTTATCAGGCCCAAATTATATGTAGTCTGGAGAATTCCGAGGATGTATTGCTCGCCGGCATTGACACAAGGGCTGGTCTGAGGCTGACCGGCCTGCGTCTGGCTGAGGTAGAAATCGCCCAGACCTCCGCTTGCCCACAGCGGGTTGTCATCTATATTACCATCGCCCTGGTCGCCGTTCTCGATGCACGAATATGTTGCCTCGCAGTTATAGAGGTCGTCACCGGCCGAGAACGCATCGCCCCATACGCCCATTGCCCAGATACCGCCGCTGCGGCCTATGATGCAGTTACTTATCACCGGGTCAGAATCACGGCAGGAGATTCCGCCCTTCGGATTCATATATGGAGCAAGGTCACCATAGTCCAGACCGTAGTTGTAAGCAATTGTGCAAAGCGTAATGGTCGCATCTGAATCATATAGATATATTGCGCCGCCAATATCACCCGACGTGTTAAACGTAATCAGGCAGTTGATAATTGCTGGAGCGGACCCGGTTTGACAATAGATACCTCCGCCGAACCCGCCCGCATCGTTGTAGCTTATCTCGGTATTGGTGATTGTTGGCGAGCTATTGGTGCAATAAATTGCGCCGCCATTACCGGTGGCTCTGCTATTAATAATCTTGCAGTTAGTTATTCTCGGCGATGCTGCGTTGATTAGTATAGCGCCGCCAAATTGGGCAGAACCATTGGTAATAGTAAAGCCATCAACTATATAGTTCGGGTCTTCATTGCTGTCAAATATAAAGGCTCGGCCTAACATCTGACAATCAATGATGCAATTCTCGGGGCCATTCTCACTCCGGACCGTTATCGGCCTGAAATCATTCGGCTCCAATCCTGCCTTAAGGTCAATATTGTAGTTACCTGTGCCCGTATAGATACCGTCAGAAGCCACAACGGTATAGTTAGGCCCCCTCGCGGCGTCAATGGCATCCTGTACCGTCGGGAATGGGCTGCGGGGGTCGAGAACCATTCTGGCATCATACAGATTGATGATATTATAACCTATCAATGCGAACTCGACCGCCACATATACATCAGCACCACGGACCGTTACAGTATTGTTCGGCTCCTTGGACGCATCGTTATCGGTTCCATACCAGGCCTTGACTCGGTAGTTCGGGTCGGGTGTCGCAAGTAAGGCTATTATCTCGCCATCGTAGAACGAGCCGCTGTTCGGCTCAACTATGCCGTGAGGACCATCGCCTCTGTCAAGTACGACCGCGCGGAAATTATACTTACGAGCCGGCTCAAACAAGACTGTAACGTGCCTATCCTGGGTCATAGTTACGGTGTTGATACGGTCGGTGGACGTATCATCATTGGTGCCAGTCCATTTCTTCACCTTGTAGCCGTAATCCGGGTGCGCTGTGAGCGTTATTACATTGCTGCCGAAACCTTTATAGACCACAGCAGAATTGGGGTCAACATAACCGTGTTTCTTATGGTCATTTGGGTCCTCAAGCACTGTAACAGTCAAGTGATACGCAATAAGGCCGCGCCTGTAGTGGTAGCCCATATCAACGATACTAACGTCATTGACGCCATCGGTTCTGGTGGTATATGTGCTTAGCCTGATATCGGGGTCACTGGCCTGGGCGCTTCCTACATCAACGCAGGGGCTTGCTCTCAATTGACCGGAAGCTATCTGACTTAAGTAATAACCAGCAGCGAATAACGGGTCTTCGCTGATATTATGACTGGCCGGCTCCCAGCTATTACTGTCGGCATTCCACCAATCAAGTTTGCAGCCCGGCTCAACATAGACAGACGCCGGCGGTTTGCCAATCAACTGTATCGCTTCCATAACGGCGTCAACCAGCTCGGCGGCACTGGCCGCATCAATTACCGCACCTCCTGTCCCCTCAGCCAGAATGTTGAAATACGACGTTGTTATCGGGTCGCCATCAACCGGAATGGCAAACACCTTTACCGGCAGCCCTCCTGTAGCGGCTGCAATCACAGTAGCCGCTCTGTATCCTGTAGTGGGCTCAGGGTCGTGCGGTGGAGCATCACCTATAAGAATGATTACCCTGCTTACATCCGAGCCGGTGCGCCAGCTTCCAAGCGAGTTAGCGTCAATGCAATGCATCAACGCTGAATAGACCGATTCTCTCCAGTCCATACCCATGCCCAGACCCAATGCGTTGATACCTGCACGCACCAGTGCCGGATTGGTTTCAAAGTTAAGGTCATCGTTATACGGATAATCAACACCTGGACTGCCATAAGGCATCTGTGGAATATCACGATAGTCAACCACAGCAATTCTATAATCCTGACTCTTGGCCGCAATCTGATTGATGATTTCTGTGGCCGATACCTTAACGGCATCAATGTCATCCCACATACTGGCAGTTGTGTCTATGCAGAAAATTACATCGAGCTTTGTCGGCGCCACAATCGTATTGGGGTCAGGCTCTGGCTGAATGTCGCTGTATGTGATGTTCAATCGCGATGGTCTCGGCGCATACTCGTCACCGCTTCCCACAGCAACCTGAGAGCCATCGATACCGATGTTACCCCAGATGATTGAATCAATAACAACGGTATTGCTGTCGTAAGAGCAATACAGACCGCCGCCATATCCTACGGCACCGGTAACTTCATTGTCAGCTATCGTGCAACTGGAGATTATCGGCTCTGCGAACCAATTGACAGATATGCCGCCGCCATCGCGGGCGGCAACATTACCTGTTATCAAACAGTTATGCAGCAGAGGCGAGAAGGCTATCTGCTGGTCGCTGCCGGCTAAATAAATGCCGCCGCCCGAGCCGCTTGCCTCATTGTTCATAAAGACGGTGTCGGTAACATCGACTATCGAGGACAGGCAATGATAACCGCCGCCCATCCCGAATATGACACCCGGGTCAAACGGAATGATTATGTTGGGGTCGTTAGGCTCTGGCACAGGCTCAATAAACGCGCGGTTCCCGGCGATAATTGAACCGGTGATTGTTCCGGTCGAATCTACCGAGTACAAGCCTCCTCCGTGGTAGGCGTTGCAATCCGAAATGTTACAATCGACAATCGTCACCGTTGAGTTAGACCACCACATCGCGCCGCCGATGCAGGCGTTGCTGTCGCTAATGGTGCAGTTTGTGAACTTCAGTGCACAATCCTCCTCAAACGCAACGGCACCACCGTAACTGACAATAACATCATCCGGGAAGTTGAAGTTATTGACATCGACAAAACCAACGGTATTGGTATCAGCAAAACTATTGGCAATAGTGCAATTTACGAATTCCGGGTTGCTGCCGTAGCAGGCGTAAATCGTGCCGCCGAAGTTTTCGATGTCGAGGTTTCTATCCGGCCCCCATAATACCCATGAGCCGCTAATTCCACAGACACCGCCATAAGTACTGTTGTTGGTAAATTCGCAGTTAATAAACTTCGGCGAGCTTTCATTCTCACAGTAGATAGCGCCGCCATAGCCGCTGTATTTCCAGTAATCCTTATAGGTATTCATGTAAGGTGCGACAGAGTCAAAGGTCATATCACCGTTGGCATCATACGGGGCCCAGTACCAGCCATCCCACCCATACCAGTAAGGATAGGTCCCCGGGCCGGTTTCGTAAATATCAGCCCATTCCCAGCTACCGCCCCTTCCGCCGTTAGCACCCCCGATGCCGTTGCCGCCGTTACCGCCGTTGCCGCCCTGGGCGAAACAGTTTGCGAAGGAGCAGTCCACAAATGTCGGGCTGCTGTTGAATCCGCAATATACGGCGCCGCCGTAGGCCCATCCTGACCAGCCGCCGTCGAATCCAATAGGATGCGCGGGAATGCCATCCCAGCCTCGACCGCCATCACCGCCGGTAACAGTGCACCCTGTAAAGACACAATTCAGAACGGTAGGCGAGCTGTCATACAAAGTTATTGCACCGCCCTCAACACTACCGCCGTTCTCACCATCTTGTCCAACAACCATCGGCCCATCTCCACCCCACCACCTGCAGTCGGTGAAGACGCAGTTTCGAATTGTCGGTGAGCAGCGATCGATTAACATATTGCCATACTGGATGGTAATGCCGTCGATTACTGTTTCGGAGTCTAATGTCGAAATGTAGAAGACATAACCGCTCAAAACCGTCGCTGCAACAACACGCGGGTCGTCGGGATTGGCACTGGTAAGAGTAATACCCTTATTACGGATTTCAATGACTCCGAAGTTATAAGCGGGAATATAGGTTCCTGTTGGCACGATAACAATGTCACCATCAACCGCGGCATCAACAGCGTGCTGAATAGATGTATAATTGGGGTCGCTTCCGACAACAATCGTTCTCGGCTGGTCAAACCAAACGGCAACATCCCTATCGGAAGTCATAATAACAGAATTCGTGCGAGCTCTCGAGCTATCATCATTGGTTCCTATCCAGCCTGCAACACGGTAGCCTGCCTCCGGAACGGCTGTAAGCGTTATCGGCATACCGGCATAATAAATACCGCTGGTCGGCTCAACCCAGCCGTGCCCATCCGTCACCCTCGCAGTCAACCGATACTGAGGCAAAGCCCGGTGGTCAACATAATGGTAACCAATGTCAACCTTCCCTGTATCTTTGAAGCCATCTGTGCGAGTCGCGTATTTGTCCATACCCAAATTGGATGCCAGCTCACTGCCGGCGTTAAAGGCCGGACTGTTAAGAGTCTGACCTGCCGCAATCTGACTGAGATAATAACCGCCCAACGGCCCAGCTATAAACAACGGGTCGCCGGCAATGTTTGTAACATCAATATCAGGACCGGCAAGCGTGCTGGTCCGCTTGGTAATAGTATTATAAACCCCATAATCACCATCCTGGTTTCCATAGAACAGACAATACCTTACAATCGGGTCTCCAAAATCTTCCTCAGCTATTGCATGGCTGTTGCAGTCCTGGAATATCGAGTCGGTAACTACCGGCGCCGAACCCCAATCGCAGAATATTGCGCCGCCAAGCTCTCCTGCGCTATTGTCGCCAAAGGTGCAATTCTGGATTTGTGGTGTCGCAAACATACTTGCCGAAATCGCGCCACCCTCAACGCTCGCCGAGTTGCCGGTCATCAGGCAGTTCTTAACCAGATGATTGACATATCCGCCGTAGAAATTGATTGCTCCGCCGGCGCCGTTGATACCCTCGGCAGCATTATCGTTGAGTGTGCAATTTTCGATTCTTGCGTGTGTATCAACACAAACCACACCACCGCCCATGCAAAGAGTGCCGCTCATATCGAGAGTCCGGCTGACACCCCAACGACCCAACATATCGAAACCGGCGCTGATGTCCATACCACTGACGCCTATGGCTTCATTGCTATTTATGAATCCCCCGGTCAAAGTGAGGTTTCCAGCCGAGAGGAATATAGCCCCACCACTCTTGGCCCTGTTGCCTATAAAGTAGCAATCAGTGAAAATGGCATTGAAATCCTGGAAGTGGATGGCCCCGCCCCACCCATATACACCTTCGACAGCCTCATTGCCGGCAAACTGACAGGACTTAAAGTTCAGATTCAATGTCGTAATTATATTGGGGTCATTGACATCGTAAAATGCATCTATCGCACCGCCGTCGCGGTTGGCATCGTTGTTGCCGAATATGCAGTTTGTGAAGTTAGCATCACTTTCACACTCAACCGCACCGCCATCGTAGAAGGAAAAGTTACCATAGAACTCGCTATCCCGGATGCTCACACCATTGCAATCAGGACCAACATAGAGAGCACCACCACCGGCATCATACTTTATTTGAGTATAAGCCGCGTAAAATGGATAGTAGTATGGGTAAACAATGAAATAAGGATAGTAAGGTATAGAATAGTAGTAGTAATAGTCATAATAATACAACGGATAATAATAGAAATAACCGCCATAACCGTATGCGCTGGCTCGGCTAGTCACCTCGTTGTCCTTGAATTGGCAGTTGTTGACATCCAAAATGCATCTGCCTTCAACAAAAATAGCTCCGCTAATGCTGCCTGCAAAGGTGCAGTTACTGAGAGTTATGGTATTATTCCGATTAGAATACAGAGCACCGCCCCTGACATAGACGTAAGTATCTTCTTCATAAGGAAATCTGGCAGGATAGAATTCGTATGCCTTGTTGTCGGTGAATACGCAATTAACAAAGTATGCCGTTGTGCTGGTATCATAGTAAGCTGCACCACCGGCTATACCACCACGTGAAACAGCATAGCCAGGCAGGCCATCGCCGGCAGGGCCACCATTATCCGCAGGAAGCGGCTGACCGTTACCTCTCAGACCAACAGGTCCTGAGACACCTGTGGTAGCGATGTTATTGATGAAGTTGCTATCTATGATAACCGGGACGCTTCCATATTCACAATAAATCGCGCCGCCAATACCATCGCCGATGCTATCGCCGCCGTTGCCGCCCCAGCTTTCCCACCCGCCGACTGTGCTGCTACCACCGTTGCCTCCGTCTCCACCGCAGCCGCCCATAGCAATGTTATCCTTAATCGTGCAGTTGATAATCTCCGGGCAACTGCCGCTCAAACACGCAATAGCACCACCATAGCCATTTCCAAAGCCAGCACCACCGTGGCCACCCCATTGCCCATGATTAGTCTGATATGTCTGAGTCTCTCCTGGAGGCTGGTAAGTCCACTGCGAGGATCCTGGTGTAGTCGATTGACCTTGAGCACCGTCACCACCGTGAGCGCCGGTAACTATGCAGTTTGTTATCACGCAATTCTTGATTGTCGGAGAACTGGCGCTCTGGCAAAGAATGGCACCGCCATAAGCGTTACCAGTAGAGCTCCGCCCACGCTCTCCTCGCGGCGGAGGCGGGGTAACAAGTGGTGTCCCCTCATAAGGTATAGGAGTTAGCACCCCGAAACGCCCAGTTATACCCTTGGGACCACGAATGTAACCGTTTCGTATTGTAAATCCTATTACAATGGTGTTGGCGTCTTCGCCGCTGTGGAAGTAGAACGCACGGCGTGGGGTAAACCTATCGCCTCGACAATCGATAATCGTGTTCGCTATAACCTCAGGGTCATCCGGGTCGGTTGACATCAAAGTAATGCTCTTACCCTGGAAGTCGATACCATCCGGGTCAGTTACATAGTGGACCCCTCTATTTAAGATAACATTGGTGTCACCTTGCCCGGCGGCAGCCACAGCATCCTCAATCGTCAAATATTCCTCAGGGACAAAAATGTTCCGCGTGATAGCTTTCTCAAACTCGACGCGCACAACCTTGTTGCCATCCAGTGTCACCATATTGGTGTTCTTATTCCAGGATGGGTCTTTATCGGTCCCCGTCCAGCTCTTGACGCGATAGCCCCTTTCGGGTATCGCCCTCAACAACAAAAGCACACTGCCTCCGTAGCCTCCGTAATATTTGTATGTATAAACATTGTTGTCGGGGTCGTATAACGGATTGCTTGTATCGACTGCATTAGGGTCGACTACAACCCTACCAGGACCAACCGCAATAACGACTAACTCGTACTCTGGGCCGGTAAGCGGATAATGATACCCAAGGTCCACTATACCAGAGTCAGGAACCAGGTCGCTTCTGGTAGTGTATCTATCCATACCGAGAGCACTTGCCAAGCCGCTTCCAATATTGACGCAGGAACTATCAACTAATTGCAAATGCCCTGCACCGATTTGACTCAAGTAGTAATCGCCAAAGGGCCCCGGCACAAAGTTCGGGTCTTCACCGATGTTATGGGTGTTCGGGTCGAAAGCGTTGGGGTCCCAGGTATATGGGTCATCAGGCTCATTGGGCTCCCAACCTTCGAGCGTGCATCCTTCTTCAACATAGATTGGGGGATAGTATGGCCGTATATCAGCAAAAGAACCAGCCTGGATAAACACCGCTGAGTCGAGTACCATATCTCCTGCATCCGCAATCGCCAATTTTATGTGGTGAACGCCCGAACCTATATTTAACACCTGTGCAGTAAATACGTCTATGAAACCATCATATTCAAATGGATAACCTCGGGCGCCGGCAAGGTCGGTGAGGTCGTTATTGTTGAAAAGCTCCGGATGAGAAGGATTCACTCCGAATGGATTACCGCCGTTCACATTATTAATTGAAACGGGTGTCCTGGTGCCGGGTATCAGTGCGATATTTACACCATCCAGGAAGAACCCGAACACATCATTGAAAGGACTATACACAAACTCATTATATTCATCGGATGCGAAAACGAAGTTGAAGAAGAGGTCGCCTCCTTTGCTGACAAAATCAAACTCAAGTACACTTGCATCATAAGTCCTGTATCCAGGAATAAGAATAGCTAAGTCGGGGTCACCAGGCAGACCGTTAGCTGCACCTGCAAAATCACTTGCATTAACTCCCGGCTGAGCCAGGTTAGCACCTGGCGCCAGGCGTGAATCTCCGCTTGTTAAGATGATACCTGACTCCATATCAATACCGGCTGCCAGTCCGCCGGTAAAGATTCCTGCCGCATTTGGACCGCCTCTGTAAGTAGTATTGCTGACCGTGATGCCGCGACCGAGAATCGTATCTACCAACATCTCAGCATTGTTTGTAGGCGTAACGTTCAGAACAGGACTGAAGCCCAACTGCATCATATTCGGACCAATCATAGTTCTGGGGTCATAGTATGGACCTATATCGGTGTAAGTAACTTTTACCTGCGAAAGTAACGGATAAGCCTCGTCTCCGCTGGCTACCGCAACTGCGGCGCCTTTGGCGCTGACGTTGTGCCAGATAATCGAATCGATGACCTCGACATTGCTTTCATAGGAGACATACAAGCCGCCACCGAAAGCCGTGCCTATATTGTCAACCAGCATGCTGTTGGAAATTCGCAGGCGATTCTGCCAGTTAGAAGAGATACCACCGCCGTCTCTGACGGCAGAGTTGAAAGATAGCAAGCAATTCTTAATCGTTGTTAAGTTTTCTTCACCATCAGCCAGGTATATACCGCCGCCTGATGTTGTGGCCTTATTACGACTGATACGACAATCCTGAATCAATGTCGGTCCGGCAAAGGCATAGATACCACCGCCCTGAGCAACTCCAGACCTATCCTCGTTTCTAACAACAATAATGATGTTCGGGTCGTTGGGGTCAGGAATGTAGCTATAAGTTACAATAATTCTGGCGGCCTCATTGTAATTAATCGTGCAGTTTTTAATCTCTGCTTTGGGTGAATATAGACTAAACACACCGCCGCCGCGAACGGCTGTATTGAAGGCGATATTGCAGTCTGCGATCGAAACACCATTGGCCTCTTCCAGATATATCCCACCACCATCCTCGACCGCATTGCCGTCCACAATTACCGTATTATAAATCGTCCCCTGACAGTTCGGATCAAGATACAACGCACCACCATACCCTGCCGAGTTATCCGAGAAGTTGCAGTCTCTAACCGTCAGTTGATTGTTCAAATACCACAGGACCGCACCACCATCTCCAGAGACACCATTATTGACAAAATTGCAGTCATTAACTTCCGATGTGCAGCCCAGAGTATAGCAAATGCCACCGCCGCCGCCGATAGCCGCTATGTTATCTTCAAACAGGCATCGATTAACCAGCGACACGCTGTCAGTACCGTGACAGAGACCTCCGCCATCGAAGCTGGCATAGTTGTCTGTAAAGCCGCAATCAGTAATTGCAGCGTAGCTGCCGGTGTTGCAGTAAATTGCTCCGCCGGAACCACCAAACGCAAAGCAATTAGCAAAGTCGCAATCTACAAATGTCGCCGTGCTGTTGACATCCACCCACACGCCACCGCCGTTTCCATACCAGGCTGTGCAATCGCTGATATCAACATTCCTGAAGCTCGGATGGCTGTTGGCATCAACAAATATCGCACCGCCGTCATTGAGGAAAGTTTCACAGTCCCTTATCACCACATTGGCAATAATCGGACTGCTGTCAGACTCAATGTATATACCACCACCCGCCTGCTCAACAACACTTCCGTTGATTATCGTAAAGCCGTTCAAAACCGTATTGGCATCCGTCCCTCTGGTAAATGTAATCCCGCGACCAATTAACTGACAGTCAATCACCGTCCTGGCAACAACGTTCGGGTCATCGGGATTGGTGCTGAATATCTTAAGGTCTTTACCCTGCAAGCTGATGCCGCCATCATAGACACCGCTGGCAACAATAAGTGTATCACCGTTTTCTGCGTTGCTGATAGCACGCTTGATAGCATCTCCTCCGCCTGAAACCTGAATCTTCTCTGGCACCCTGAACTTGGCCCTGATGACCAGGTCGGAGCTAACCACTATCTCGAATTCCTTCTCCACCGAAAGCAGCCTGTCATTGACATCATACCATCCCTTCAGGAAATATCCTTCATCGGGATGCGCCTTCAAAGAAAGCTCCGTCCCTGCATAATATAAGCCGCTGCCCGGCACAACCCTCCCGTGAATGCCGGGGTCATTAAGGTCCTCTACTACGATGATAGTAACCTGATATTTATCAACGCCCTTACTGTAGTGGTAACCCATATCAACAATACTAATATCGTCAACACCATCTATTCGCGTGGTGTAACTATCCATACCCAGAGCGATTGCCAGACCGCTGCCTCCATCAACACAGTTGCTCTCAATCACCTGGCCGGCATCAAACTGGCTTAAGTAGTAACCATAGATAAAGTTCGGGTCTTCCTCAATGTTGAAGCTGTCAGGCCACATTGTATGGTCCCAGCCCCAATAGTTATTGGTGTTAGGCGCCC
>Ga0315279_10000415_pt1 | contig 86701 bp, 59 predicted proteins | sample YL17G06_20_MG_FD_203694 | JGI IMG/M metagenome (GOLD analysis project Ga0315279, IMG submission 203694) | Sediment microbial communities from Yellowstone Lake, YNP, Wyoming, USA - YL17G06_20 | ecosystem: Environmental > Aquatic > Freshwater > Lake > Sediment | place: USA: Wyoming | collected...
ATGTCGATGTTGTGCCATAATTCCGACTCCTTTCGTGCAAATTTATACGCCTGTGGCGTAAACCTAAAAGAACTATAACACAACTTACCACCTTATATGCTGGTCTGGTTTTTGGGGAGTATTATATTAACGAAGTTTTTGCAAAAGAAATGTTTGAAAAATCAACTACAGGTTCTTTTAAAATTAAAGATACCGAATTCATAGTTCTGCACGTGCGTTTAAACACCAAGCATATTGAAGAACATACGGTTAGTTATTTAGCGAATGATAGAGTAGTCAAAACAGAAAACCTTTCCAAAAAAATACCTAACCTTTCAAGAAAACTTTTCGCTGATGGCAAAGAATTTGTTTATGCTGCATATATTGAATCAAATTTCTTAAATGATACTGCAAATACAGAGCGAACGGATTTTAACATTTCAGAAGATAAAGACTTGCTTGAAAGTATCACATGGGGTGATATTGAAAGAGCAGTATTTGAATGCTGCACGAAGTTTTTGGAACCCTATACTAAACCGATTGCGGAAGAGAAACAAAAGAGGATAAACAACTTTGTATATGATAAAGCACCTATGTATAGATCAATTTTGAAATATATGACCAATAAGATGGATAGGATTTCACCTGATATTACAGATAGTGATTTAGAGCTTAAGTTGTATCAAACATATCAGGATTTGCAGATGGAAGTAAAAGAAGAAGGTAAGATCCTATTCGAAGAAGAAACAGAGTCTGTTGACCCCGATGAATATGAGGAAACTTTTAGAGGCTATTTTGATAAGCTGATAGACATAAAGAAGTCCGACTTGGCCCGATATGTCTGTAATCGTAAAGTTATATTGGAGCTCTTCCGTAAACAGTTATGCAAAAAAGCCAATGGTAAATACCCCGTTGAAAAAGCCGTGCATAATATAATTTTCCCAATGGGATACACCTCTGATGATATACCTCTCGAAAATCATAATTTATGGTTGATAGACGAAAAACTTATTTACCATGGTTATCTTGCTTCGGATAAACAGCTTCGAACGAATAAGCCGATAAAAAGCAAAAGTTCCAAAGAACCGGATATTATTGTCTATAATACCTATGACAAGGCGTGTGCTTTTGTAGATTCTGATAATTCCGAATATTCATCAATCGTAATCATTGAGTTAAAACAACCGATGCGAGCGGATTATAGTAATGATGATCCCTTCAAGCAGACAAGAGAGTATATTCAAGATATCAATAACGGAAAGGCCAAAACTTTAGATGGTCGTCCTATTTCCATCATAGGTAATATTCCATACTATTGTTATATTATTTGTGATATTAATGATAAAATTAAAACTATGGCTACAGATTTTGAACTTACGGAAACTCCAGATGGCGAAGGGTTTTTTGGTTATAAGCGTGGATACAATGCATACTATGAAGTGATTTCTTACAACAAAATGTTGCGAGATGCGCAAAAAAGGAATGCAGTTTTCTTTGAAAAACTTGGTTTGTCCTCGATGGTAAAACAGGTAGTGCTAACGGCATGAATCTTCAATTTGACCCGAAAGATTTTATGGCGGAAAAGATAGAGTTTAAGGTGATATATCCTTGGTGAGATAGATGCAACAAAGATATTTTGTGCAATTTATTTTTAAGAGCCTTGCTAACACATCAGGGGGATTATCTCTTGTAGCGACATTAATCTTTGGTTTTATTGCTTGGTTTGGAATAACGCCAGATAAGACAGTTTCATTAAGAATACCATCTTTGATAATTATTATTTTGATATTTCTGGCTTGGTGGTTCTATCGTATTTCATGGATAATATATGAACAAAGCGGGATCAAATTGCCTTCGGTAAAACAAGTAACAATATATGGTGAAAACCAAACCGCAATTTTGATACTCGAACCCTCTCCCTTATTTAGCTACAATTCTATCGTCGCCATCTACTGCGTTGAAGATCAGTTTGAGAGGCTTATAGGAATCGGATCTGTTATTAATGTACAAGAGAATGGGTTAATTCAGATATCCGTAATAGAATCCAAATCAGAAGACGCAAATGTGTGGAAGCCTATACTGGAAAACAAGGCAGATAAAATAAAATATTTAATCGTAAAGCCCTATGCTCCTGCCAATTTGTGGAGGATTAAAAATGACAGAAACTAATACGAAGAAATTTCCCGCCACAGTAGTTGAGATAATTAATGAATACCGCGTCGTAATAAATCGCGGCAAACTAGATGGCATTCAATTAGGGCAGCCTTTTTTGATATATATCTTGAGCTCGAAAGAAATCATTGACCCGGAGACCCAAGATAGTTTAGGCTATTTGGAGATAGTGAAGGGCAGAGGGAAAGTTGTTCACATTCAGGAGCGTATGGCAACAATAGAGAGTTCAATAACTACTGCCCCTATACGCAAGGTTGTCAAAAAGATTCCTACGGGTCCATTTGGTTTTATATATAATCAAGGAGAAGAATTAGAGGAAATAATTGAAGGTAGTAAGCTTGCACCTTTTGATGATCCTAAATTCGGAGATAAGGCAAAACCTGTATAATCACAGACTTTCAACCTGTGTGGGAATAATGGGAACATCTACGTTTTTCGACAGACCCTAATTTCTTTTCCTTGCCTACTCCGCCGAAGTCCCTAAGAGACGAAGGCCGGACGCCCAAACCAAAACCTGTCCGCCGCTCTTTCGCTTTAAGGCATCTCTCCGTAGGAGTAAAAATTCAAAGCATAAACCCGATTGAAGCTTGTTTCATAAAGGGTTTAATTTGAATTTAAGGTGCATTTATGCACTGCCTTAAAGCAACTCTCTGCTCGTCCGCCGTAGCAGATTCCTACGTAGCTTTAGCAAAGCAGGATAGCGAAGGCGGATGGCCTCGGTGACCTCTGTGGCAAAACGAAATACCGTGTTAATCCTGTGTTAATCCGCGTCAGAATTTTTCTCCCCGCGACGTCAGTTTTTATCTTTGTATTGTCTTTTTTTGTGTCTAAATCCGTGTAATCTGTGCAATCCGTGGTTGCTTTTCCTTCGGCCAAACTAAAAAAATACAGTGCTTGCCCGCCCCTCTGTCTGGCGGGTTAATCCCTTCTAATTTTCGGCCAGAATCAGCATTTTGCTGGAAGGCAGCGAAGTTGACTTCGTAGTCGATGACAAAGCTTTCGATAAAGCTCGCTTTACGAGAAAGATTTGTCGAGAACGCATCACTGGCCGGAACCTTTTGTGCTTTTTTGTGGCAAATTAAATCAGTGTAAACCGTGCAATCCATGGTTGCTTTCCCTTCGGCCAAACCAAAATTTACCCGCCGCTCTTTTTGGCGGGCTTGCCCGCCGTAGGCGGAATCAAGTATCGAGAATCGAGTATCCAAAATCGAGCATCAAGTATCGAGTATCAAGCATCGAGTATCCACTCACCATTCTCTACTTGAAATATGACTTCGCCGCCGGCTGGTAACACCCAGCCGATGGTCGGGGCCGAAAAGCTGACCACAGATACCCGTATCGAGGACAGATTCGGCTATGACCTATAAGGCGTTTTTCAAACGCCTGCGGCGAAGCCCCTTTCTTACTTTTGTGCCTTTTTGTGGCTAAAATCCGTGTTAATCTGTGAAATCCGCGTCTGAAAAATTTGTTTTTATTTGTGTGAATTCGTGGTTACTTTTGTGCCTTTTATGGCCAAACAAAATCTTTTTCAATCTGTTTTAATTCGAGGTCTTTATATATTTAGTGAAAATTCGTGTTTAACCCGTGAGATGTGTTTACCACGTGGGATTTCTCTTTCTTATCCCACTGTGGCAGCTTTGCCTATCTCACAGGGTGAATTCGTGGCTAATTTTTTATCCTTCTTGGTTTCAAAATTTTTATTGAATAAAAGGCGAGATTTGGTATAATATAGACGAGATTTGGGGGGAATGATGCCCGCCAGGAGCGGCAAGCTCGCGGAGACCCGCACGCAACGGAACAGCAGTTCCACGAATCAGACAGTTTTGCCCACAAAAAACCTCAAAATGACAGAATTATTGATTATTTCTCCATATTCTTGTATGTTCTACACCTTATACGCAATAAGCAATACGAAACACGCTATACGCCCCACGCTATACGAGAATCGAGTATCCAGAATCGAGCAACGATTTATGCAAAACAAAGCCAATTTGCTGGATATTCAAATGAACGTAACCTCCGCCTATATAACCAGTTACCAATTACCAGTAACCAATTACCAATATGCAAAACAAACCCAATCAAACCCAATTTTAAACGTCCCCCTGCAAAAGTGGGGCATCGCCAGTTCTTGTTTATTGACAAAATCAATGCTTTAGGATATTATATAATTAAGGTTTGCTGCGAGAAATCTTTATTTGAAAGAGAAAGCTATGGACATAGGAAAAGACAGCCTGCTGCAGCGATATAAGTGGCACGTTGTCATTATATGCGCGGCGCTACTGATTGTAGTTTTGCTGGCACTTTTTACTGATATATTCCAGAGGTCAGAGAGATTGCAGAACCTGGTATGGCTGCTTGGCGCTTTAGTGTTTTTAAGCGCGCTGTTGACGATGCTGTCGAGGCTAATTAAGATGCTTGATGCGCTTCGAGACAACAGCTCAAAACTTGAACAAGTTACAGGTGCTCTTGAAAAAATTCATGCGGGTTTAGCACAGATAAATCACAGCACCCGACTCAGCGAGACTGCAAAAGCGATTGCGTTCCGCGATGTGGATAAACAATCTTTGCGAGAGGCCGTTTTTGACAAGCTTCAGCAGCACAATTTTGATGCGGCATACGAGGTAATCGGAGAAATTGCAAAGCGTCCTGAATATAAAGACCTGGCCGATGAATTGCGCCAGCAGGCAGAAAACTATCAAACTGCAACTGAGCAGGAACGGATAAATCAGGTCATTGCACACATTGAGACTCTGCTGAACGAGTTCCAGTGGGTCAGGGCAAGCAGCCATATTGAAGGGTTAATCAAGGCTAATCCGGACTGCGAAAGGGCAAAGGCGATGTGGCAAGAGCTGCTCGATAAGAAAGAGGGGCGCAAAAGGACGTTGCTGGCTGACTGGGACGATGCCGTTAAACGGCAGGAAACAGACCGCGGTCTGGATATTCTAAAAGAGCTTGATATGTACCTTACACCTAATGAGGCGTTAGCCCTTCAGGAGGCGGCAAGGGACGTTTTCCGCACAAAGCTGCACAATCTCGGCGTCCAGTTCTCCATTGCCGTTGCCGAGAAGCGGTGGACCGAAGCTCTCGATATCGGCGGGCAGATTATCATCGACTTTCCCAACAGCAAAATGGCTGAGGAAATCCGCACTAAAATTGATATTCTTCAGCAAAAGGTCCAGTTGCAGCAGAGCTAAACGCTTGACATTTTACCTCTTTGAATCTGAACTTGGTTGTAAATTGTCAAATTCTATTCCTGGCCGGCTTAAGGCGAAACAGGCGGAACAGAGGCCGGCGTATCTACCTTTTCCTTCTTGAGCGGTGCGGTCCATAGATAGATTTTGTGTTCGACATTGTCATCACTGGAAGTCAATTCGACTACCTGGTCAGGCGTTACTCCTTCCATTGCGAAATCGTGAGAAACAATCCGCGAACCCGGCTTGAGCTTGTCTAACTGCGGTATCAGCTTAACGTTCAGGCTCGGAAGCAGGTAAAGGGTGATTACGTTTGCCTTGCTGAGGTCGAGAGTGAATATGTCTTTCTGCTCGATTGTGACTAAGTTGCCGACGTTATTTTTTTCTACATTTTCAAGGGATTCTTTGATGCGCTGTGGGTCGATGTCGTAACCTATGGCTTTGCAGCCATACTTCTGTGCTGCTGTTACCACGATTCGGCCGTCACCACAGCCCAGGTCATAGAGTAAATCGTCCTTTGTGACATGGGTTAACTCCAGCATTTTGTCCACGACCTCTTGCGGCGTAGGGACAAAAACGACGTCCGGAGTCCGGAGTTTCTGGACTTCCTTCTTTGGTTTCGGGATTGTCGGCAAAAGCAGCTCGGCCTCGTTTTCTAAAGGCAGCTCAATTAAGCCAAAGGGAGGAGTATCAGCCGTGAGAGTTAACTGTGCTTTGTAAGGGATTGTTGAGCCCGATGTAACGCCCTTGAGGGAATTCAACATCTCTATGTAGTTGACTTTGACCGGCAGCGAAACTATCTCTTTACTGCTGGGCGATATTGCGGTCTGGAGGTTAGCACTGCCTGAAAGGAATGTATTGTCGCCGCTGGTAAGGCGATAGTTTAGATTTGTCAGCGGCAAGCTTACCGCGTAAGGATTCTCAATTTCCAGGTCGAATAACAGCATTGCCGATTTCGGCCTGACGTTCTGGAATTTAATGTCCAATATTTGAGCAGTAGGTTTGGGGGGCGGTGCTTTGTGTGTTGTTTCACACCCTGCGAAAAAAATTGCCGCCAGGGACAATAATGCAATTAGATATTTTGTAGTTCTCATAGTTTCTACCTCTTTCAAAAAAGTTTATCGATATACCCTAACACTAACTTAGTTTTTCGCAAAACCTGAATTCTATCCGAAACTGTCCTAAAGTCTATAAAAAAATTTTCAAAAATGGAGCATATCGCTGGCTGTCAAACCATTTCTCGAAGGTCGTAACCCATTTGGCCACATAGTCTTATCTTACTTACAAAAAACACTTCATTTGAGGGAGGATAGATTTATAACTACTATAGTATTGATGTCGCCACAATTTTGGCTAACTGCACCTTTATCGCAAACTATGTTAAATACGCTGGTGGTGGGGTGAATTCGCTCGTCGTTCTTTCATTAAGCGTGAACCCCGTTAGAAAGGTGGGGCTTTCTTTCTAACGGGGTAAAAAGCAAAACTAATGATATGTGAGGGACGATAATCGTATCTACATTTTCTTGCCGTTACTTGCTTCTTTCTTCAAGCCAGTGAAAAGCAATAAAGGAAAAATCTTTGAAATTGACCGCGCAGTCACCATTGATGTCGCCGGCAAGAATGGTTTCGCAAACAGGTTCGCCGAAGTATGATTTACTTGCTTCTTCTGTGCCGCCGTAAGCGCCCATATTTATAATCCCGCCATTGGGAAATGGCTCAAGGCCGATGGGACTTGCAGGGTCTCCGGCATCGATACAAGGACTCGTCACGTCGTCTTTCGTCCATCGTCCTTCGTTCGGGTCCCATCGTCCTGCCTGTGATTTTAAGTGGTAATTGCCATTGTTTGTGTCAGCAAAACATGGGTCGGCATCAATATTACCCTCACCTGGCCAGCCGTCTTCTATGTCGCTATATCTCACTACTGGTACCTGATCGAGCTGGTCGGGTAAGTTGCCCCAAACGATGCAGTTAGTAACCACAGGATTTCCGCTATATCTGCTGGACATCCCACCACCCCTACCGTATGTTCGGTTACAAGCAATTACATTATTACGGATAATGCCGCTGCAGCCGGCCAGTCCGCCGCCATAAGCCATTGCTATGTTATGTGAGACTGTATTGCCTTGAATGACACCATCACATACAAACAGACCGCCGCCTAAATAACCTGCTTTGTTATTGGTGATAATATTTTTTTGGATACTTCCATCGCAGTCGGCGAGGCCACCGCCATACATGGCTCCATTCCCACTTATGAGACAGTTAATAATCTCGCCATCACATCCAGCAACTCCACCTCCACTACCAGCTCCTGCTAGTGGCCAACTGAAAGCCATACTATTTATGATGCGGCAGTTGATAATTTTCGGCCCGCTCCCACTCTCACAATATATGGCGCCACCAAGACTTCCTAAAGCTTGAGTAACATAACCATTGCAAATTGTGACTCCATTCAATTCAGAACTTAGATTTTCACCGCTATGGAAATAAAATCCTCGGTGTGGATTCTCCTGTGTGCCGTTGCAGTCGATTATTGTTGTAGTGACAATGTTCGGCTCGTTTGGGTCTGTGCTGCGGACAGTAATGGCTTTCCCCTTAAAATCAATGTCGCGGTTTCCACCGCCCGTGTATGTCCCAGCAGCAATGATGACGACATCACCATCGTTTGCATTATCAATCGCCGCCTGAATGGTATTAAAATCATAGCCACCTCCCTGGCCGACTGTAATCGTCCGCCCCTGCGCTATTCCTGCCGCCAATAATATGAACATCCCCACCGCAAACCCCCATAAGATTGTCACTTTCCGCTTCATTTTCCCATCTCCAACTATTGCCTCTCTTAAATCAAAGAGCAAATATCAGCTGGCGTGTTCTTCCAATGCTTATTTTCTCACAGCTACCATTTAACCAAAAAAGACCATTCAGGTCAACTACAAAATCCCCAAAATGCAAAAAATGTCAAAACTAGGTGGGAAAAAACAGTGAAAAATCTCTTGCATTTATATTTGTATTTGCGCAGACTTTCTGTGCGTAGGTTATAAGAGGTTGAATAATGGCTGATAAAAACTTTTTCTTTGCCGGCGGTGGAACGGGGGGACATATCTATCCCGCTATCGCCGTCGCAGAGCAGATACTTAAACTTCAGCCGCTTTCAAAAATACGATTTTTCTGCAGCAATCGCAATATTGATACACAAATCCTCGCCAAAACCGGCCTTCAATATACTACATTGCCGGCTAAAGGCTTTTCTCTCTCGCCGACTAAATTGCTTGGCTTTTGCACTTCGTTTCTTAAAAGTTACAAGATTGCCGGCCAGGCAATTTCAGAAAATAAAGACACTGTGATAATCGGCGTAGGCGGATTTGTCGCAGCGCCGGTTTGTCTGGCAGCCCACAAAAAGAAAATCCCCATCGTTCTTTTGAATGTCGATATTGTGCCAGGCAGAGCAAATAAGCTGGTAGCCCGCTGGGCAGACCAGATTTTTGTGCAGTTTGAGGACACCAGACGATACTTTGCCAGTTATAGCGAAAAGGTTAGCGTCGTAGGCTGTCCCTTACGAGAGGGTTTCAATAATCCCCGGCCACAAAGAGCAATCGAGCAATTAGGGCTTGATAAGAACAAAAAAATTCTATTTATAACCGGCGCTTCGAGCGGCTCAGAAAATATAAATGCAGCAGTCTGCTTGCTGCTAAAAAACTTGGAAGCCTTTGCCGGCGATTGGCAAATAGTTCACCTGGCAGGAACCGCTAATTACGAAAAGGTCAAGACCGGATACGCCAGTGCCAAAATCAGTCATAAAGTCCTGGGATATTTTGACGATATGCCGGATTTGCTTTCTGCTGCGGATTTGGTTGTCGGAAGAAGCGGAGCCGTAAGCGCCGCCGAATACGCCGCTGCTGCTGTGCCGACTATCTGCATCCCTTATCCCTACCATAAAGACAGGCACCAGTATCTACACGCCCGAAAACTGGCCGATATAGGGGCAGCGGTGATAGCAGACGACCTGCCCGATGGCAAAGAAACCGCCGACCGGCTGTGGGAAAAGTTGCAGGACTTGATGAGTAATGATGAAAAACGCCGGCAAATGGCACAAAACTGTAAGGCAATCGCAAGATTAGATGCCGGTTACAAAATCGCACAAAAACTGCTGCAGAATTAACTTGACAAAAAGAGGCGGACTATAAATAATAAAGCCCTATAAGAGCTAATGAAGATAGTGTTTTTGTTGTAAGTCGTATGATAAATGTCATTCTGACTATGAGTAATAAAACGATAGTATAAAGAGGAAAAAAGATGAAAATAATCCACAATAGTCGCCGCGATTTTCTCAAAACATCAATGTATCTTGGCGCAGCCGTAGTCGCCGCAAATCCTTTAGGCAGAGCTTTTGCGCAGAGTTCAAGCAAAGACAGCTCCAAAATGAAACTCGGTTTTGTTACTTACCAGTGGGGCAGGGACTGGGACCTTCCGACGTTGATTGCCAACTGCGAAAAAGCCGGCGTGCTTGGTGTCGAACTACGAACCGAGCACGCCCACAAGGTTGAATCCAACTTAACCAGCCAGCAGCGCAAGGATGTTAAAAAACGATTCGACGACAGCCCCGTAGTTCTCGTCGGCTTAGGCACCAACTTCTGTTTCCATCACATAGACCCTGCAAAACTCAAGCAGGATATCGAAGGCGCCAAAGAGTATATCAAGCTTAGCCGTGATGTGGGCGGCTCAGGTGTGAAGGTCAAGCCAAACGACCTGCCTGAGGGTGTGCCGCATGAAAAAACAATCGAGCAAATCGGCACATCGCTCAACGAGCTTGGCAAATTCGGCGCAGACTTCGGCCAGCAAATCCGCCTTGAAGTCCACGGCTCCTGCGCGCCTCTGCCTGTGATAAAACAGATTATGGATGTCGCCAGCCACCCCAACGTTACCGTCTGCTGGAACTGCAACTCTCAGGACCTCGAAGGCGAGGGCCTTAAATACAACTTTAACCTCGTCAAGGACCGCTTCGGCGATATTTGCCACGTCCGTGAGCTGAACATAGGCGACTATCCATATCAGGAGCTTATAAACCTGCTGGCCGAGATGAATTATGCCGGCTGGGTTCTGCTCGAAGCCCGCACAGAACCAAAGGACCGCGTCCAGGCGCTTATTGAACAGCGACAGGTCTGGGAACAGATACTCGCAAAAGCCCTCTCAGGCAAAATAGCTGCAAAGCAAAGCGAAGGACAATCCGGCGTCAAAATTATAGAGCTGCCGGACAAAATAAAGGTCGAGGTCAACGGAAAACTATTTACGGAATATAACTTCAAAGATGTCCCGCGTCCCTATTTTTATCCGGTGATTGGCCCGACCGGCGTCAACATCACCCGCCACTGGCCGATGAAAGAAGTCGAAAACGAGGACCGCGACCACATCCATCATCGCTCTTTGTGGTTCACGCACGGAGATGTGAACGACAACGACTTTTGGGGCGAGGGCAGCAAATCCGGCAAGATTGTCCACGACAAATTCCTTCAGGTCAGCTCCGGCCCGGATGTCGGCGTCATAAGCTCACAAAATAAATGGGTGGCGGTTGATGGCAAGGTAATTTGCACCGACACCCGCACACACAAATTCTATAGCACACCGGACGGCCAAATAATGGACTTTGAAGTTACCATTCACGCCTCGAACGGCCAGGTAACATTGGGCGATACCAAAGAAGGTTCGATGGCTATCCGCGTGGCGGCAACAATGCAGGTAGAAGGCAAAATCGCAAAGGGACATATCATCAATAGTCAGGGCGACCGCGACGGCTCCGCCTGGGGCAAGCGCGCAACCTGGTGCGATTACTACGGCCCCGTAGATGGTCAGGTCGTAGGAGTGGCTATCTTCGACAACCCGCAAAATCCAAAGCATCCAACCTGGTGGCACGTCCGCACTTATGGATTATTTGCTGTCAATCCGTTTGGCATCCACGATTTTGAGAAAAAACCGGCTGGGACAGGCAATATCGTTATTCCAAACGGTCAGAGCTTGACATTTAAGTATCGCTTCTATTTCCATAAAGGCGACCAAATTCAAGGTCAGGTAGCCGAACGCTACCGCGAATATGTAGCAGGAAAATAATGACTAAGAAACTATCTCAAAACGCATAACGTCATTCTGAGCGAAGCGAAGAATCTCTTTTTTGATAGGCCAGACCCTTCGCTTCGCTCAGATCTTGCCCTGAGCTTGCCGAAGGGGTGACGGTTTTGAGATAATTTTTAAACCGATTTTCAGAAAACTATATTGTATTTAACCTTTTCTTAAAAATAAAGGAGAGCTTTTATGAGTAAGATTACCCGTCGTGACTTTATTAAAAGTTCGTTGGCTGCCGGTGTTACTATGACACTTTTGAGTCCCTACTCCCGTGTCCGCGGCGCCAATGATGACATTCGCTTGGCTATTGTCGGTGTAGGCGGCCAGGGAAGCGGCCACATCAACTACTTCCGCAAACTCCCCGGCGTCCGTGTGGTCGCTCTTTGTGACGCCGACAAGGATCATCTGGACAAAAATGTCGAGGACTTTACAAAGCGCAACGAAAAAGTCGATGGATACATTGATGTCCGCAAGCTGCTCGAAGATAAAAACATCGATGCGATTACCACCGCCACGCCTAACTTCTGGCACTCCCTCGTTACAATCTTGGCCTGCCAGGCCGGCAAAGACGTCTATGTCGAAAAGCCGGTTTCGCACAATGTCTGGGAAGGCCGAAAGGTAGTCGAGGCCGCCCGCAAATATAAACGCATCGTGCAGACCGGAACTCAAAAACGCTCCGATGAGGGATTGATTTCGGCCTTCAAGCACATCCGCGAGGGCAAACTCGGCGCAATCAAATGGGCACGCGGCTTTTGCTATAAACCCAGAGGCAGCATCGGCAAGGTCAACGGCCCGCAGCCGATTCCGGCATCGGTTGATTACGACCTTTGGTGTGGGCCGGCTGATATGTTGCCGTTGATGCGTAAGAACCTGCACTATGATTGGCACTGGGTGTGGAACACCGGCAATGGTGACATCGGCAACCAGGGTATTCACGAGATGGACCTCGCCCGATGGGCACTCGGACAGCCGAAGCTGGCGCCGGCCGTGATAGGTATCGGCGGCAGGTTCGGTTACGATGACGATGCCGAGACAGCAAACACGCAAATCGCATTTTATGACTATAAACCAGCCCCGTTGATTTTTGAGGTCAGGGGCTTGCCTCGCAAAGCAGGCGAGACAGGGATGGACGTCTATCGAAAGGTAACTCAAATCGGCGTGGTGGTTCAATGCGAGAACGGTTATTTCGCCGGCGGGGACGGCGGCGGCTGGACTTACGATAATGACGGCAACAAAATCCAGCAATTCAAGGGCGAAGGCGGCGGCGGACACCACGAAAACTTCATAAAGGCCGTGCGAAGCCGCAAGGTAAGCGACCTTAACGCCGACATCGAAGAAGGACACATTTCCAGCGCACTTTGCCATATGGGCAACATTTCGTATCGTCTCGGCCAGAAAAAAACAGCAGAAGAAATAAAGCAAATGATTAAAGATAACCCAGAGCTGACCGACTCCTTCGAGCGATTTGTAAGCCATCTGGCCGCCAACAATGTTGACCTGGCTGCAACACCCCCCACCATTGGCCCGATGCTGACAATGGATGTTGAGAAGGAAAAATTTGTCGGCGAGTTCGGCGATATGGCGAATACGCTTATCAAGCGAAACTACCGTGAGCCGTATGTAATTGGCGATAAAGTCTAAAAACTTCTAACAAAAAGACCGTCATTGCGAGCCCCGCACCGCTTCTGGTGCGGGGCGTGGCAATCTCGGCTCGAATGAGCTCGCCGAAGTCTGACCTTTGGTAACGTAAAAACTTATTTTGTTAGAAATTCTAAATGAAATTTGCCCTGTGCAATGAAATGTTTGAAGCCTTGCCAATGGCCGAGATATGCACGACGGCCAAACGGCTCGGCTACGACGGCATCGAGATAGCGCCCTTCACTTTAGCTCGCTCGGCAGAGGATGTTACCCGAAAGCAGAGAAAACAGGTCCTCAAAATCATCAAAGACTCCGGCCTCGAAACGGTCGGCCTGCACTGGCTGCTCGTCGGGCCGACAGGTCTGCACATCACCACACCAGACGATACGATGTGGCAAAGAAGCAGAGACTATCTATCTATCTTGATAGACCTGTGCAGCGACCTGGGCGGTAAAGTAATGGTCCTCGGTTCACCAAAACAACGCAGCCTCGTAGATGGACAGACTCAAGAGAGAGCCTGGAAAAGAGCCGTTGATTTACTTAGCAGCATCCTCGATAAAGCAAGCTCGCTCGGCGTTACCGTGTGCATCGAGCCGCTATCGCCAATGGAAACGAACTTTATCAATACGGTGGCCGAAGGGATGAGAATGGTGCGAGAGATTAACCATCCCAATTTTAAGATTCATCTTGACGTCAAGGCGATGTCCTCAGAGACAACGCCCGTTCCGAACATTATCCGCTCTGTCAGCGCCAATGATATCGGCCATTTTCACGTCAACGACCCCAACCTTTATGGCCCGGGTATGGGCGATGTTGACTATGGCCCCATCGCAAAGGCGATAAAAGATATCGGTTATGACAGGTGGCTCTCGGTGGAAGTTTTCAAATACGACCCCGACCCGCAAACTATCGCCCAAAAAAGTATCGACTACCTTCGGTCCTTCTGGCCTTTACCCCGTTAGAAATTTCCCTTCCTATTATCCATATTCCCTCCGTTATAGGATTTCTAACGGAGTTAATGGGGTTCTTATTGTTTTATCGGTCGATAACTCGCCAGGTTGGCGGTATAAGCTCCGGCACGTGCCATTTGCTGCCGCAGTGATGACACTTATCCATATCCGGGCGACGTAGCTTTCCGCAGTTGGCACAGGTCACCAGGGTCATCCTTGGCCGGGTGAGTCTATAGGTAATATAACCGGGCAGGCCAAAAGCAATAGTCCCAATTATCCAGCATAATCTTGCATTTTCCGAAAGTCCAACCATTTTAGCATCTCTATTAACTCGCCAGGCAAGAAATATTCCCAGCATTATTGATGGCAATATTATTAGCAGGGCTGCGGAAAATCTCATTACAATATTTTCACTAATATCCCTGCCTTTCATAGCCATAAAGGAATTGGGAAGGATAAATAGCGCTCTATGTCCGGCTGCGGCCTCAAAGCTGTATGCGCTGAAAAAAGAGACAACAGATAAAACCGGTGGGTGAAGGTTCTCCAAAAGATATTTGGCTACGGTCAAGGCCATAGCCCCAGGGACATCAAAGAAGACCGCTTTACTGGAACGAATATCTACTGTTTGCTCACTTTGATGCATACTTATATACTGGTTATCAGTTCTAAATCTGGAATATTCTTGTTTAACTAAATTTCCCTTTTCGTCGAAAACTGCCAGGACCATCGCAGTCCCCTCGCGGGAAACGCTCGCTACGAACATTCCTCTGTATTTGTTGTCGGTATTAAAAACCAGCGGCAAAGCCATATAGGCCAGCAAATCCTGAGGCGTTACGCCCTCCTTGGATGGGAATAATGTCTGTGGAGCAGGTAAATGGCCGGCAGTTCCGGCAAATTCAAGAGTTTCTTTGTCGAGCAGGTCAATTCGGCCGGTTTCGTCAAGCACAAGCAAACCCCTGCCTGCCCCATCAAAGTAGGTTCTTCCTACGATTGATTTGAACTTGCCTGGTGAACGTTCTCCCTCCTCTTCCTTTTTTTCCGCTACCCTGACTTGAGGACCCTCCCAATCTAAGTATAAAAATGGATTCTTCCACAATAGGCCTATCTGAACGGGCTTGTGTGGGTCATTTTTGCCAGGTTCAGGGCCTTTGGTTACCGTTCTTTTCTTGAAGTCAATCGATAAAAAGCGGTGCAGCTTTTTATCGTATAATGTCAGCGGCTGCCAGGGTGTTACTCTGCCATCCACGATTGGAAATATAAATCGCCCCAGTGCTTTGTCAGGAGACTGCGCAATCCCTTCAGGACCGGCATATAGTTGCACTTTCTTGGGGAACATCGTATTGTCAGGCATTCTTTCTCTATACGTACAGTGACATACGATTTGGCCGGTCTTTTGGTCAAAATAAATCCAGGCGTCGTCTTTCTGGTCATAATAGTAAAAGGTTGCGTGATATGCGCCCGGCATACCTGGTACTCCGGCAGCAAAATAATCCACGATTCCGAGACAGTCGATTCCCACCTCAACGCCAAAAAATGCAGACACACTTGAGTGATGAACAACATTAGGCTCGTTCTCAAGTTCGGGCGGAACCAATCCAGACGGGCTTATCCTGACCTCCCTGCACTCGCGTGGTATCATATTGCCAATACTCGCCTCAGACAGCCAGCGTGCCCAGAATAATGGTAGTGACAGCAATAGCAGCACGACAAATCCGGTAGAGATGATTTTTACACAATTTTTTATGACAGGTTTCATAATCAGGTTCCTAAAGAGCTGTGGACATAAATTTCTGCCAGGTGCGTATCAAAGACGCGATAATAAACAGAACGAGTATCACTGCTGTATGCAACCCAAAACCTTTGACCATAATCAGAGGAATAAGGACAAAGGTTAAAGCCAGGCCGGCCAGCGTGGGTGTAACCTTACTCGATGCCCAGCCGGTTAGTAGGCCAAGGCAATAGCAGGCAAAAGCCATTAGAAGTGCCGTTACAAAAATATCGAAAATCGGGCAGGGATAAATTGGTATAGGCGGCACAAGAAGATGCCACAGAAACAGAGCTGTAATAGCCAGAGGTGCAAGCACTGTTAAAATCGCCAAAATCCCGGTAATAATCCTGGCGACTAATATCCGGCCTCGTGTAACCGGCAGGGCAGATAAAAACGCGGAGACCTTTCTGTTTCTGTCCGTGTACATCTGGCTTGCGCCCAAAGCAGGGGAGCCAATCACGAGTATCACAATGACCGGAATCGAAAGTCCGATAGGATATAGAGGAGCTTCTTCAGGACCATAGTTATATGCTGCCCAAATCGATAATACAACAAGGGTAGATGAGAGAACGGCCGCTCCGAGGAAATATGCTATATGGTCCTCAATTTCTCTTTTTATCAGTGTGAACATTTTTCTATCTCCTTTTACAGATGCGCCAGTGGCGCCACATCGGGCCTGGTGCATTCTATGAATATATCCTCCAGGCTCATCGGTAATTCTGTGCAGCTTGAAGGCTTGAAAGTTTCGAGCATATTCTGTTTTTGCTGGTTCCAGTTGGCAACGGTTATTACTATCTCACGGCCCTCAATTTCTTTATTAACAATTTCCGTCAGATACAAATTTTCAGGCGCGGATTCGGGGAAAATCAGCCGGAATTTCTTGACCCGATTTTTGAGTTCTTCAAGCGCACAATCCACCACCAGCTTGCCGCCGGCAAGTATGCCTATACGGTCGGCGATTCGTTCGACGTCGCTCAGAATATGCGAGCTAAATAATATCGTTCGGCCCTGCTGCCCAATCAGGTCAATGGCAAGTTCGAGAAACTGCCGGCGTGCGACGGTGTCAAGTCCAAGCGTAGGGTCGTCAAGAATCAATAGTTCCGGGTCTATTGCCAGAGCCAGCGACAGGTTTAATTGCGCTCGCATACCGATGGATAATTGCCCTATTCTGCGGTCCATCGGCAAGCGGAATGTTTCTGTCAGATGCTCGAAGAACTTGTCGTTCCAATGCAGCGAAAGGTCTTTACAGAGCTTAGCCAGCCGGCCTACTTTGTAGTTTTGGATAAGGTTGTGACCTTCAGCTACGTAACCAATTCGACCATGGACTTTTGCGGAGAGGCCGGTTGATTCGGCGCCCAAAAGAAAAGTTTGTCCGCGAGTTGGTGGCTCGAGGCCCAGAAGAATCCGAATAATCGTTGTCTTGCCTGAGGCATTTCTTCCCAGCAGCCCATATATGCAGCCGCGTGGGACTTTCAGGTTGATGCCGTCCAGAACGCAACGGCCGTCAAAGTATTTCACAACGTTCTCCGCTTCAATAACGTTCTCATTCATTTGATTTTTCCTTCCTCAGAGGCAAATTGAATTTTTCAACTGCGCTGTTGAATAATTCCAGCAGTGTCTGCCTGTCAATTTGCATGTGAAAAGCCTCGATTGCAATTTGCTGAAGTTCATCAGAAACTATTTTTTTTCTGACCGACCTGCTCAAATTACTGTCAAGATTAGTGACAAAAGCGCCGGCGCCGGGTTTGGTGACAATAATTCCTTCCTGTTCCAGTTGGCGGTAGGCCTTGGCTATGGTGTTGGGATTTATGGCAAGCTGTTTAGCCAGTTGTCTGACCGTGGGCAGCTTTTCATCTTTGATGAGCCTGCCCAGGGCAATATCGCGTTTGACCTGGTCGATTATCTGCTGGTAAACGGGTCTGTCTGAAGTATTATCTATACGAAAATGCATAAATGCACCTTAATATTTGTCCTATTTCAACTATTACAAGTATAACACAATTTTATTCCTTGTCAAGCCTTATTAAAAATTTTTTAAAATTTATTCTTTGCTTACCTGTAAGACCAAAACGGCAGATTTTCCACCATATCAGGGTTTTTTATCGCCGAAAAGCGGCTTTGGGGTCTTGACTGGCAAGAGCGTTTTGGTTAGCATACCGCTGGTTGACTGTATCGTATGGCAGACCGGAAAATAGCCAAGGTTTGTGCCATTACCAAAAACATTCAGTAACAAAGGAAAATAAAAATGAGCGATAAATTCAAATCTCGCAAAAGCTGGCGGGAAAAATTAGAAAATCCCCCGCCAGGCCTGCCAAAAGTAGTCAGTGGCCCCGCTTCGTGGGAAAAGAGATTTGGCGGAAAAAGAGTGCTTGTGCCCACGCCTTTACTTGTTGACGAGCTTATTCGCAAAGTGAAAAAGGGGAAACTTATCACCGTAAAACAAATCCGGGAACAACTTGCAAAAGATTTTGATGCCGATTCGACCTGCCCGCTTACGACAGGGATTTTTATTCGTATCGCTGCCGAAACCGCCGAAGAAGACCTGCGAAACGGCAAGAAGCAAATAACGCCTTACTGGCGTGTAATCGGAGCCGATGGCGGCCTGATAAATCCTAAACTGCCAGGAGGCGTCAAGGCGCAAGCGACACGGCTGAAAAAAGAAGGACATAAGATTACACCTGCCAAAGGCAAAAAACCACCAAAAGTTATAGACTTCGAAAAATCACTTGTGCCGTGTTAAATGCGCTGATGTTGGCGGTAAAGGCAAAAAACAGGTATCAAAAATGTGTGTCGCAATTATTGACTTTGGGACGAGAGTCTTATTGGCTAATCAGCCGGATATAGGTTTTTGTGCGGAAACCATATAAACGATAGTTAGGCACACGTGAGATGGCAAAGCAATCTGCATAGGTTCGCATCCGGCAAAGAAGGCGTGATATCAAGACCCCAAAATGAGCATAACATGAATAGGAAGGTAATTATGATGAGGTGGTTAAAGTATGTCATTGGAGTATTTTGCCTGGCAATCACAGGCTGTTCTTTGTTGAAAAGTAGTTCAGGTATAAAAGCAGAATCCGTTCAATTTTTTTATGCTGATGAGTTCAGGAAGGGCCAGGGGTTTGCTGTGCTGGCTGACCGCAGGATTTTTGCTGTTATGGCGTTTCTAAATGCCACTGGCTACGATGAAGAAGCTCAGGGCCAAAAGATGCATCCCGTCAGGCTCAGGGTGCGAAAGATGGTTGCGGACAACTTAAAGGACAAGCCCGAAAAGCTTGCGGCCTGGCAGCAATACTACAAGACGAGGGGCTTGGCGACCTTCCATTACCAGGACTTTGTCCTCAGCCTTAGTGCGGACTACCCATTCAGGCGGATTCGACCGGATAACGAATTGGGGTATCAGTGGACTGCCGGGAGGTTGAGAGATTTCCCGGATGTTCTGAATGACTTCTGGGTCACCGCAAAGCTGGCTAACGTATGGAGCGAGATTAAGAGCGACTATGTTGCTGAAATCAACAAATACGACATGGAGAAGATGGGACGGCAGATGTCTTTTTTGTGGGAGTACCTGAGAATGGCGCGACGGGATGCGTTTGTCATTGTGAATGTCCCCGACCTTATCAACTGTCATTACCATGCGATTGGCGCGAAATATGAAAACTACTATTACTGTGTCGAAAGTCCCGGCTCTCACTCCTACGACCTGGACATCCACGAATATCTGCATTCTGTGGTGAACCGCATCGTCGAGGCCAACTACAGCAAATACAGTCCTAAGCTCCAGGAGTACTACAGTGCAGGCAAGACCGGCCCAATGTCGAAAACCTATCAACAGCCCGTCACTTTCGCTTCGGAATGTCTTGTGCGAGCATTGGACGACCGCTTGCACATGCTTCTGGCAAATGACCCCGCCGTGACCAAGAGGTTGGAAGGTAGGGTCGCAGACCTGACACGTGACGGCCTGACGCTGACGCAGCCGTTCTATCTTTTGCTGAAGGAGTATGAAAACAGCACATTGAACTTTGAGGAATTTATCCCCGTTATGTTTAGACAGGTTCCTGAATATAAAAATTGATGCTATATCCGCACCGCCTAACCAATCGCCCCGGCAGACGCGGATAAGCAGTGCCGCTGAAGCCAAGCATTATGCAAGGATAATGAATGCACATCTATATTATATTTGCTCATCCAAGTAAGAAATCATTTAGTTATGAGGTCCTTAACTCATTTCTACAAGGGTTAAAAGAAGCGGGACACACTTTTGAGATTGGTGATTTATACGAAATGCGGTTCAATTGCGAAATGGACTCTCAACAGTATGATAGAGAGGTCGGATTAAATCCGTCAGCGACTGTCCCGAATGATGTCAGGCTTGAGCAGGAAAAAATAGATAAGTCCGATGCTCTGGTTTTTATTTATCCTGTTTGGTGGAGTGATTGCCCGGCAAAGCTAAAAGGGTGGTTTGACAGAGTGCTCACTTTCGGATACGCGTATTTCTTTGACGATAATGGAAACAGGGGAACTAAAATACAAATTAATAAAGCATTGGTGATATGCTCAGCCGGTAATACCAATGAATATCTCGAAGAAACCGGTATAGCAAAAAGTATGCAAACAATTATGCTTAACGACCGCTTACTGGGCATAGGTGTTAAGAAAGCAGAAATTGTAATATTGGGCGGTATGATGCCCGGTGATAATACTTATAGACAAAGAAATCTTGCTAAAGCCTATCAGCTTGGTAAAGATTTTTAGTATAACCAATCGACACCGATGACCGTGCTTTTCGTGCAGCACATTAGTCAAAATGTTGGAACCGCCGTGCAAGAAGTGCTATGACAACGATACGAATAGTGACAACAGACGAAGACCTCCAGGACGTGCGGTCGCTATTTGAAGAGTATGTCACTTCGTTGAACTTTGACCTGGCCTTTCAAAATTTCGAGAAGGAGTTAACCGGTTTGCCCGGTGATTATGCCCCGCCCGAAGGTCGTTTGCTGCTGGCGATATACGATAATCAACCGGCAGGTTGCGTGGCACTGCGAAAATTGCAAGACGGTATTTATGAGATGAAGCGGCTTTATGTCAAGCCGCAGCTTCGTGGACTACATATCGGCAGGACTCTGGCAGAAGCGATTATCACACAAGCACGCCAGATTGGTTATAGAAAGATGCGGCTGGACACAGCTCCATCTATGCAAGTGGCACAGACATTATATCAATCTTTGGGTTTTGTGGATATTGATGCATACTGTTATAACCCCCTTTCAGGCGCCAGGTTTATGGAGCTAAAACTTTGACTCGACAGCACCAGCGGCGGTTTAACCCGAATCTTTTATAGCCACAGAGGACACAGAGAAATGAATTATAAACAGTGTAAATCCGTGTCAATCCGTGTCTAATATCAACCAGCGTTAATCCGTGTCTTTTTCATTATGTTTGACGCTCTTAGTTATCCTTGCCTTCGAGCCAGTGGTCGGCGAAAATCGCAAAGTCAGCAAAATCGACACCGCCATCACCATTTAGGTCGCTACGAATTTCCTGCCTTAATACAGGATACGTCGCCCCTTCATTTATTAGCCAGATTTCGATAAAGTCCCAGCCGGCCTCGGTAAAGGTGCTTTTTGTCTGCATTTCGGCAGTTGTTTTGCCTATAACATTCGGATCGTCAGTATTTCCAATGCCGTTTACATCCGGATTGACATCAATATCCCAGAAACAGATTGTATAAAAACCGCTGTAATCATATCCCACCAGGCCGCCGATATCAGAAACACCGTTGACATAGCCGGTAGAATAGCAGTTCGAGATGCCGCCGTGCCAATTTTCCCCCACCAGGCCACCGACATTGTGATCACCGTTCACATCGCCGCTCGAATAGCAGTTCGAGATACTGCCATGCCCCAAATTTAACCCCACCAGGCCGCCGACCAACTCTCCAGTTCCGCTGACATCGCTGGTAGAATAGCAGTCCGACACACTGTCACTCCAATTACGTCCCACCAGGCCGCCAACAGCCCAACCACCGCTGACAGAGCCGGTAGAATAGCAGTTCGAGACGCTGCCATAAAACCAATTTACCCCTACGAGGCCGCCGACTTCGTAATCGCTGCTGACAGAGGCGGTAGAATAGCAGTTCGAGATACTGGCATTATTTGCCCCCACCAAGCCGCCGATATAGGAGTCACCGCTGATAGAACCACCTTCAAGGCCCAGGTTCCTGACTTCGCCGTATTCTCCGATATAGCCGAAAAGCCCTAAATAATCATTACCGGCCCCTGCGTCATCGATGGTCAGGTTCATTATCTTATGGTTGTTTCCGTCAAAGACACCGGTAAAGGCAGTGCCGTCAAAATACCAATTAGAATTATTCACATCCGGTGCAATAACAGCGGTGGAGTAGGTTCGCCCGGCCAGATTGGCATCGGTTTCCAGGCGGGTGAAGCCCGCCCAGTAGTTCGGGTCAGCCGCAAACTCATCAAAATCCGCCAGCGACTGTATCCGCCAGGGGTCTTGCTGTGTGCCGGAACCGGGCAAAGCCGCAGCAGTATGGACACATAAGACGACCGTTACCAAACAGCAGATAATCAAGGGTATTGTGATTCTGTGCAGCAGGTTTGAAGTTCTTGCTCCAAACATCCTTCTATCCTCCAGTCCCCAAATAGCCATAATTGAGCCGGCAACTGACGGAACAGACTGGCCAGCGGGACGACTTATCCGCAGAGGTCCCTCATCGACAGCGTTATATAAAAAGAAGTATAGCACAATCGGGCGGCATATGCAAGCGGAATCCTCGTGATGCCCCATTTTTACAAGGTCACGTTTGAAATAGGTTCGACACTTCGACTCCCTCGACTGCGCTCGGGACAGGCTTGCTCAGTGCAGGCAGGGCTGGCCGGCGACGGCTAAACGACCCCCAGGTGCGTTTTTGTAGCACGGATTAAGGAATTCATAAACTGGTCGCAATAGAATAGTTTGACTTTTGCAAAACCGGCTGATTTAAGGTCTTCTCGAAATTCTTTGAAGGCATAAGTTCCGCCGGCTTCGGTTGCGACGAGCATAGTAACGGCAAACATTGCGCCGGCTACAGGGCTGGTGCGAGAGGAGTCCATAACAACATCACGGATAACCAGAACGCCATTGTCCTGTAAAGATGAGTAAATTTTGGCAAAGAGCGCACGGTTTTGCTCGCGTGAGTTCTGATGAGCGATTGCGCTTAGCCAGGCGAAATCCGCACCGATAGGAAGCTCATCGCGATAATAATCGCCTGCTACATATATCACTCTTTTAGTTAGCCCCGCTTTGGCAATCCGGCGTCGCGCCAGCGGTATTACGGTTGGCAGGTCAAACAATGTCGCCTTTGCCTTTGGGACAGAATGTAGAAAGGCAATCGTCCACGTGCCAGGTCCACCTCCAACATCAAGTAAGTGCTTAAAATTTGGTTTTAACCGCTTGACAATACTATCAGCAAACGGCGACGAGAAATTATCCATCGCACCTATAAAGGCCGCTTCGTCAGCAGCTCGCCCGTGGATACTCGGCTCGTGCTTGGGGGATTTTCCAGTTTGTGTTATTCGAGCAAGCTGGCTCCAACGGCGAAGGCCGTTGGCCTGATGAAGGATGGCCGGCAGGATGTTGTCGGGACTTTCTTCGGTCAGCATTCGAGCTGCGTCCAGAGGGACGCTGTATTTGTCGGCACTTTTTTTCAAAAACCGTAGAGAAGTAAGGGCATCGAGCAGGATAGTTGTCGCCCGCAGGTCGGCGCCAAGTTTGGCTGATAATGATTTAGCGGTCATCGGGTGAGCAGCCAGAGTGCTAAAAATATCCAGCTCTGTTGCGGCAGTAAGCACACAGGCCGGCTGAAATGCCCTGACCATCTCTAAAATCTCTTCCGCACTCCAACTCTTGCCCATCTTTGCACTCTCTATACAGGTTCTGATGTGTTAAAAGGCAGTCCAGCGAACTACGAACTACGGATATAGTGCTCTGTTGCAGGTTAAATAATGAACGATGTCATTCTGAGCGCAGCGAAGAATCTCCCGTTCGATGGCCAGATGCTTCACTTCGTTCAGCATGACAGCACCTCAAACAAACTGCGACATAGTAATAGTATATTGCCAAAAGCCACTCTTTGTAAGGCAAATTCTTGAAAATCACAGAAACCGCTGCCGAAAACCTGAATGTTCTATAAACTTTTAGCAGATTATTTTTTCGATGTTTGCTCTTGACGGTCGGTCCATTTTAATTGATAATTCCTGTTAGTTAGTAGTTTCGGCTATGAATATTTAGAGTTGAAGGTCCACGAATTTCACTTTTCAGATAGCTATTTTAGGCTCTGAATTGAGTTTGAAGCTGAAAGGAGGCTTTTATGACAAGGATAGTTTTAACTACGGCGATTATAATCCTGTTGAACGTATTGGTCGGCTGCGGCGGGATTGACAGCGGCAAAAGCCAGCTTATAGGAACTGATAAAGGGCAGCCTCGCGCCGCCCCAATAGTCAAACCTGCCGAATCCGGTGAAACCGACCTCATTGAACAGGTCGCCACCAACCGTGAGGCCTATCGGCAGAGCCTGGTGGCGCTTATAGACTATTACAACAGGACCGGAAACAACCTGAAACTTCAATGGGCCAGAACAGAGCTTGCAGCACTGCAGACCATGCCAAAATATAACTACATCATCGAGGCAACTCTTGCCGGGCCGGACCTGAAGGCATCCGCGTCGGTCAAAGAAGCCGACGAGCTTTATGCCGAAGCCCGTGAGCTCCATAAAGAAGCCGAAAGGCTAATCGTTATTAAAGACGAAACCTTACTGCGTTTGGCCCTGGAGAAATACAATCAACTGATAAGGAAATATCCCTCAAGCGACAAAATTGATGATGCGGCATTCAGGGCCGGCGAAATCTGCGAACATTTCAAAGACTACTCGATAGCCCTGCTTTACTTCCAGCGGACCTTCCAGTGGAACTCGACTGCGCCTTATCCAGCCAGGTTCAAGGCAGCATACATCCTCGATATCCAGATGCACCGGAGGGCCGAAGCTCTGGAGCTTTATCTGCAGGCAGTAGAAACAGAAGGAAAAGACAGCAGGTTCTATAGCTGGAAAGTATACGCACAAGAACGTATCGAAGAATTAGCTAAAAGCGGCGGGAGCAGCCAGTAACATCAATAGAGTCTTTCAATAAAAGCACCGTTAAAAATGGTGGGCCTGATTCGCACCTTGGGTGCTCAGGCCTATTTTTTTATGGCAAAATGCTCTCAGAATTTGAAAAAAAGATTGCCGACTTTATAAAAGTAAACCAGCTCTTTAGCGCCAAAGATAAAATTCTGCTGGCTATTTCAGGAGGAGCGGACTCAACCGCCCTACTCTACACAATGCAGGCGCTACAAATTGAAGGAGCCATAAATGCCGAACTGCTTTGTGCTCATATAAATCATCAGCTAAGAGGTAATGAGGCCGACCAGGATGAACATTTCGCTATTACGCAGGCAGACGAGCTTCATCTTTCTATAATAACAAAACGCGTGAACGTGCCGGAGTTTGCGCATCGAAATAAACTATCCATTGAGACCGCCGCCCGCAAATTACGTATTGAAAGCTTGCTCGACATTGCAAAAACAAATAACTGCACCTGTATAGCAACCGCCCATCAAAAAAACGACAACGCAGAGACGATTTTACACCGATTGCTTCGCGGAACAGGCTTCCGCGGCCTTGCAGGCATCTGGCCGATTCGGAACTTCGGAGATGGAATTAATCCTTCGACTGCGCTCAGGACAAGGTTTGTAAGGCCGCTGTTGTGCGTCCGACGAGATGAAATCATCCGCTATTTGCAAAAACTAAATCTGAAATGGCGAGAAGACCGGACAAATGTCGATTGCACACATAAACGAAATTTTATTCGCCGCCGGCTCCTGCCGGCACTACAGAATGATTGCGCCGCCTCAATCGTGGAACAACTATTTGAGCTGGCACAGTTATCACGCAGGCTCTACAACCTGCTTTCCAGCCGGGCGCAGCAAATCTGGGTAGAGTTGGCCCAGAGCGGTGAGAATGAAATTGCCCTGAATCTGAAAAGATTCCTGGCAGAGCCAGAACCAATAAGGATTGAGCTTATTCGACTGAGTCTAACAACCATCGGCAGCGGCGAAAGAGATTTGACACAACGCCACTATGAAAGGATACTTCAGTTGGCAGAACAACATATTAATACTGGAAAACTCGAATTACCGAACGGTTTTGTAGTGTTAAAGCAATCCGAAAACTTGATTTTTGCACGACCTGAAAAAATCGCTCATCCGGTTGAACAATCGGTCGAAAGTGCTGAATTGAAAGTCCCCGGACAAACCGGATTCGGGAAATATTTGATTGAAGCTACCATATTTGATGCTGGATGCTCGATGCTGGATGCTCATAGAAGAAGAAAATCGAGAATCGAGTATCGAGTATCAAGAATCGAGTTTGTTGAAAGATTCGATTTGGATAAAGTGAAATTTCCATTATCCGTTCGTTTCCGGCGGCGCGGCGACAGATTCCAGCCGTTGGGCCTGCCGGCAGAAAAAAAAATCGGTAAATTTCTTACAACCGCAAAAGTTTCACAGGGAATACGCAATAAAATACTCGTTGTTTCTGACAGTAAAAAAATAATCTGGGTTTGGCCAATTCGAATAAGCGAACGAGCCAAAGTCACGCACCAGACCCAAAAGACTCTTCAATTACAAATAACTGCTGCCGATTTGCATTAACAAGTTACCTGTTCTATTTGGTTAAAGGGGAAAACAGTATGTTAAACAAAGAACAACTTTTAGAGCACGCAAAAACCTGCGGCGCTACCGACATACATATCTGTGCAGGCAGTCCTGTTATATTCAGAGTGGCAGGAGAGCTTATCCCTATCACAAAAGAAAGTCTGACTGCTGAGCAGAGCCGGCAAGTTTCATTGGAGCTGCTAACCGAAGGACAGAAAGCGCAGTTTGAAAGCAAGCTCGATTACGACCTGATGTTAGCAGACAAAGGCGGAAGATACCGAATAAATGTCGGTTACTTCAATGGAGAAGTAGGCGCAACGATTAGAATCCTCCCCACAGAACCTAAAACGATAAAAGAATTGTCTCTTCCCGATATTGTCAGCGTGCTGGCTCATAGAACGAAAGGATTGGTGCTGATAACCGGCAGCACAAGTCAGGGCAAAACAACAACAATGGCGGCAATGATAGACCAAATAAACACAACTTCTAAAAAGCACATAATCACTATCGAGGACCCCATCGAATATGTCCATGCAAACAAGAAAGGCATTGTCAGGCAAAGAGAAGTCGGCAAGGATACCCAGACATTCTATACCGGCCTGCGCGCAGCCTTGCGGCAAGACCCGAATGTCATCGCAATAGGCGAAATGAGGGACTACGAAACAATTAAGATTGCTTTAACAGCCGCCGAAACAGGCGTCCTGGTCCTTTCTACACTTCACGTCATATCTATCGACAAAATCCTTGAACGGCTTTTTAGTTATGCCCCGGTTGCCGATGAGGGCCAGCTAAGGTTTCTTCTGGCCGAAGCATTGCAGGGAATTATCCATCAGGAACTTCTGCCCACCGTCGATGGCGGGCGAAGGGTCGCCTGTGAAGTTTTAGTCGTTACCAACGCGGCAAAGAACATCGTAAGAAGAAGAGGCGGGTTTTTCCTGCGGAGCGTAATCGAAACAGGCAAAAAGCAGGGTATGGTTACAATGCAGGACTCCGTAAATGACCTTCTTGAGAAAAAGATTATCAGCGAAGGCGTCGCAAAAAGCGTGTTGGCAAATTACACATAGACATAAAAATAGAGACCTGCTCTGTTGAAAAGGCGTAAAAAAATGTCATTCTGAACGAAGCGCAGCGAAGTGAAGAATCTAATAATCACTCGAAACCCAGATGCTTCGCTGCGCTCAGCATGACAAATGATAAAGTTTCAACTGAGCAATAGAGACTTAAAATCACCAGGGAAAAAACGTGCTTTTTTACATAAGAAGGCACACCTCAAGGTGATGCTTTCAATTTGCATATAACCGGTATTTCATAGTAGCAGGAGAAAAGATGGCTAAGAAATTATCTCAAAACTGTCACCCTGAGCGAAGCGAAGGGTCTGACCTGTCAAAAAGAGAGATTCTTCGCTGCGCTCAGAATGACGTTATGCGTTTTGAGATAGTCTCTAAGCGAAAGGTGAGGCGGACATTTGAGTTTGGTAGTTGCCTGGTGATTGTGGCGCATCCTGACGATGAGACGCTGTGGGCGGGGGGAATGATACTGATGCATCCGCAGGCGAGGTGGAATATAGTTACGCTTTGCAGGAGAAGCGACAGGAAGCGGGCGGAGAGGTTTTTTAAGGCGATGGAGTGTCTTGGGGCGCGGGGCCGGATGGGCGACCTTGATGATGGGCCGCAACAGAAACCGCTTGATGAGCGGGAGGTTGAAGATACTATAATAAAATTATTGCCTTCGGGCAAATTTGACCTTATTATTACGCATAGTCTCTTAGGAGAATATACGCGGCATAAGAGGCACGAAGAGACAGCGAAGGCGGTGTGCGGATTGTGGAAGAGCGGAAAGTTATCGGCTGAGCAAATGTGGATGTTTGCATACGAGGATGGCGGCAGCAAGAAGCTGCCGAAGCCAATCCGAGGTGCGGACCTAAGGATAAAACTATCTGATGACATCTGGCATAAAAAATGTTATATTATTACAGAGATTTATGGTTTTAGGGCTGATAGTTTTGAAGCAAAGACGGCCGGACGCAAGGAAGCATTCTGGTGCTTTGGAGCTGGGGACGATGTGGAAAGGCGTTTAGCAGGTAGGAGTAAAGAGAAATGAAGGTACTGGCATTATATGATTATCCGCCTTCGCCGGCGGGTCTGTCAACGCAGGGGAATTTGCTCCACCACGGATTGGAGGAGATGGGGGTGGATGTTCATTCGGTGCACTTTGAGAGCGGGCAGGAGAAGGAGTGGTATTACCGGTGGTTTGAGCCGGATATTGTGGTTGGGGTTGGGTATTGGGGACATACGCCTGATTTGGTGCTGCATCCGCAGCGGTATGGGGTGCAGCCGGTTCCGTGGCTGGTGGCGGATGGGTATATGGCGAACTACCACGAGGTGCTGGAGGCACTGCCTTTGATATTGGTAACTTCGAAGTGGGTCAAAAACGTCTATATAAGGGATGGGCTGAGCGGCAATAATATAGAGGTGCTGCCGGTGGGATGCGATACGGATTCATTTATTATGCGCGACAAGAACGACCCAAAGGTGTCGGCGGTTCGAGAGGCACTTGGCGTCGCGCCGGACCAGATAATGATACTTACGATTGGCGGGGATGCGGCCAGCAAAGGTGCGCAGGAGGTTATGCAGGCATTGGCGCTTATCGATACGAAGGCACCGGACTGGAAATATGTCTGCAAGGTGTGGCCTCAGCCTCGAACGGAGCAGCAAAACCTGATGGACCTGCAGTTGGCGGCGCAGTTGGGGATTGATAAGAACGTTGTCTATACGACGAATGTGATTTCGCGGAATTTTATGCCATATTTTCTGGCGGCGTGCGATATATATGCAGCACCATCGCGGCTGGAAGGATTCGGGATGGTTCAGGTTGAGGCCGGAGCGTGCGGCAGGCCGGTGATAGGTATCAAGGCGATGGGGATGCTGGATACGATGGTGCACGGTCAGAATGCGTTTCTGGCCGGCGTTGCTCAAGAGGTACGATTGAGAGAGGCGACGGTGGCTGACGAATCCGGGGATGAGGGGGGACAGCGGGTTGTGTTCAAGAGGCCGCGAACGGTGGACTATCGAGCAAGCGTGCACGATATTGCCAATTACCTTATGGAGCTGATGCAGAATGCTGATTTGCGGAAGAAGATGGGGGAGGCCGGGAGAAAACGGGCCGTAGAGAATTATGACTATCGTATCATAGCTAAAAGGTTTATTGAGCTGGTATCGGAGCGATTAGGTATTTCGTAGGATGGAGAAGAATCAGCCACAAAGACACAAAGGCACAAAATAAAAATGAATATATCACAATAATATTAGTGTCTTGGTGCCTTCGTGGCCAAAAAGCATGGAGAAGTGCGATAGGCGGCTGGTCGAGCGGGCGAAGGAGGCGGCGATAGAGGTCTTGCTGCATAATGCCCACGGGCCATATCGTGGGCTGCCGAGGGTTGCGGGGTGGGGTTATCCTGAGCCATATACGCGGGATTTGATGATTTCATCGCTGGGGATATTGGTTTCGGGCAATGAAAAGCTGATGAAATCTTTGCGGCGGGTGCTGGAAACGCTGGCAAAAAATCAGTGCAATCTTGGGCACGTTCCATCACTGGTGCATGACCCGGAAGACCGCGGTGCGAGCGATTGCACACCATTATTTTTAATGGCGGTTGGGTTATTTCGGCGTGTAACAGGCGAGCAGGACTTTCTCGATGAGGCGGTGCGAAAGGCGTTTGTCTGGATGGAATATCAGAGTCCTGCGGCCCGTGTTACAGTTGCACAACTGCCAACCAGCGACTGGCGAGATGAGCAGTGGGTGCTGGGATACGGGTTGTATGTGAATACGATTGTGTATATGTATCTTAGGCTTTTCGGGCAGCAGGAGCGGGCTGCCCAACTGCGGGAGGCGATGGGGAGATTTACTGTAAAGGAGGAGAGGCAGCAGCGGCACGTGCACGAGGGACTGGTTCTGAGGAATAAGCCTTATTATGCGATGTGGTCGTATAAGGTCTATAGGAGCGAGCGGTTTGACCTGCTGGGTAATAGTCTGGCTATACTTTGTGGGATTGGGTCGTCATCTCGCGTGCGGTCGCTGATTAAGTGGATAGAGGCGGAGTGCGCGGCGTTGAGAAATGGTGGTGAGCTTGCGGTGAAGCTGCCGCCGAGTTTGTTTCCATATATAAGGCCTGATGACCCTGACTGGATGCCGCGATATGCAAAATATAATCCGCCCGGCAAGTATCACAATGGGGGCGTGTGGCCTTTTATATGTGGTTTTTATGTGGCGGCTCTGGTGGCTGCCGGCAGGCAGCAGCTTGCTGAGAGAAAACTTGTTGCTCTCGCTGAGCTTGTTCGGCCTGCGCGTGAGGCGAAGGTCGAATTTGGATTCAATGAGTGGCTGTGTGCGCAGGATGGAACGCCTGGCGGGGAGGATTGGCAAAGCTGGTCGGCTGCGATGTATCTGTTTGCTGCTGCCTGTGTGGAAAAGAAGAAGACAATATTTTTTGAAGAAGTTCGGAGTTTGTGATTAGTCGTTAGTCAATCCACATAGGGTGGGCCAAGGAGTAAAAATGAAAGAGATTCGAAATATCGTGATTATGTTACTGGTTTTAGGATTTGCACTGGCGGCTGGAGGTGCAGAGCCTAACGAGAGCAAAGAGAAGGAGCGATACTGGGTTGATGCGATGGCCCAGGTCCATAAGAAATTTACCGGCCAGCGGGGGACATTTGCGCACTTTGGGGACTCGATTACAGTAACATTGGCTTTCTGGACGCCATTATCGTATTCGCGCAAGAATGCCTCAGAAGAGATGGAGAAGGCATACAAGCTCGCCAGCGCATATATGAAGAAGGAGTGCTGGCGGGACTGGAAGGGTGCAGAGTTCGGCAACGAAGGCTCTCAGACGATTCGGTGGGCGGACGAGAATATAGATAAGTGGCTCAAACGCCTGAACCCGGAGGTTGCGTTGATTATGTTCGGCACAAACGACTTGCATTCTGTTGAGCTTGAGGAGTATGTTCAGAAGATGCAGCAAGTTGTGCAGAAATGCCTCGATAATGGGACGGTAGTGATATTGAGCACGATTCCGCCTCGGCACGGATTAGCCGACAAGTCGGCTCTTTACGCGGAGGCGGTGCGGAAAATAGCCAAACATACCAAGGTGCCGCTTATTGATTATCATTCGGAGATTCTAAAGCGCAGGCCCGATGACTGGGATGGTGCGATGGATAAGTTTTCGGATTATAAAGATTATGATGTCCCGACGTTATTGGCGCGGGATGGAATTCATCCGAGTCATCCTAAGAAATATCAGGATGATTACTCGCAGGAAGCTCTTGGGTGCAACGGTTATTCGCTGCGGAACTACCTTGTCCTGACCAAGTATGCACAGGTGCTGAAGGCGCTTGGACTGGTCCGCCGTGGTTAATTGGTGAATCGGCAGCATCGAGAATCGAGCATCGAGAATCCCATAATTTCCTGATTTCCTGCTATTCCGATTGCCTGCTTCCTTGATATCCTGTTTTCCCGCACCCTGTTTCCCTGATGTCCTGATACCCTCAAAAAAGTGCGGAGTCAGCCATCAAAAGGGCTGACGAGCAAGCCAGTGGGAGGCGAGGAGCGCGAGGTCGAGAAGGTCAACTTTTTTGTCATAGTTGAAATCGCCAACCGGAGCAAATCGCAGGAATGGATACGTCTGGTTCTCGCCGGTACCCCATATTTCGACAAAATCCCACCCGGCATCGGCAAAGGTGCTTTTTATTTTCATTTCGGCTGTCTTTTTTCCTGTCCCCCTGGCACTTGTTAATTGGCCTGAGGTTTCAATATCCCAGAAGGAAGCTACAACTTCTCGTCCGCCATCTCCCAAAAGTCCGCCGACATGAACGCGCCCATCGACCACGCCCGTTGAATAGCAGTTGATTATTCTGCTGTAACTTACTACGACTGTACTGTATCCCACCAACCCTCCGACATACCGGTCTCCGCTAACGCTGCCAGTCGAGTGGCAATCAGTTATTGTGCCACCATTCCCTCCCACCAGCCCACCGACATCATGTTGGCTTCCCGAAACGCCAGCAGTCGAATAGCAATTGGTTATAGTGTCCCAATTATATCCCACTAGACCACCGACATCATACTTTCCTGCAACGCTGCCGGTCGAATAGCAGTTGGTTATCGCACGTTTATTGTATCCCACCAGGCCGCCGACAAAATGGTCTCCTGAAACGCTGCCTGTCGAATAAGAGTTCGTTATCGTGCCATACTCGGGATTGCTACCCACGAGCCCGCCGACAGAATTGTTTCCCGAAACACTGCCAGTCGAATAGCAGTTGGTTATTGCGCCGTATTTGTTCCATCCCACCAGTCCGCCGACATAATCTCCGTTTACAGCGTTGACATCGACATTTTCCAGGCCGAGGTTCTTTATCGTACCAGGGACTCCACCTATGACGCCAGCGCCTACATATCCAAACAGGCCAATATAGTCTCTGCCAGTAGAACTCAAGGTAAAATTTGAAATTTTGTGGTTGTTACCATCAAAAACGCCTGAAAAAGGGCCAATTATCTTGAACTGTGTGCCAGTGTATTCAGCAAGGTTAACATCGTGAACGAGGATGAAGTTTTTGTTCCAGTCGTCTTGGTAGTTGCCGATGTCGTTCAGGTCTTCGGGTGTTGCGATTCTATATGGGTCGTTCGGCTCGCCTGTCCCGCCGCTATATTTACCTACAGCCGTTCCTATCAAAAGAAAGGTCATCATTGCTGCGACGGCAACCATCGTTGCCATTTGCAAATGGTATGTTTTTGACCGGTTATCCACCTTTCTATTCTCCTAACCTTAACTGAAAACGTAATTATTATACCACAATCCAGCCGACATTGCAACAAATGGTTCGACGTTGCTCACCATCCTGAGCTTGTCGAAGGAAAGTTCAGTTTTGCATTTTTGCAGTAACGATTTGCATTTTGCATTCCGGTATTGCATCCAGGAATTGTCGGCCGTAGGGCTTGTTGACAATTCGGCTGTCGAGGACGACCACAATGCCGGTGTCGGTTTTGGTGCGGATTAGTCTGCCGAAGCCCTGCTTGAATTTGATAATTGCCGACGGCAGCTGGTAATCATAAAATGGATTTCCGCCATCTTCTTTTATCCGCTCTAATCTGCCTGCAATCAGCGGTTTGTCAGGAACTCCAAAAGGGAGACGAACGATAATAACGTTGCCAAGGGCGACGCCCGGCACATCAACGCCCTGCCAGAAGCTGTCGGTGCCGAATAGGATACGTGACCCGTGACTTCCCTCGACTCCCTCGACTGCGCTCGGGACAGGCGTGCTCCCCTCGACTTCGCTCGGGGCAGGCGGGACAGGCGTGGCTCGTGACCCGATGAAATGTTTTAACATCGCGCTCCTATCAAGTCCTGCACCTTGTTGTAATAGTTCGATATTATTTTCAGCCAGCCAGTTTGAAAGTTTCTCTGCAAGTGTCCGGAGCATTTCGTAGCTTGTGAAAAGGACAAATGCCCGCCCTTTGGTTTGAAGGACATATTTTTTGATGGCCTGTGCAGCAGCCTCGATAAATTCCGGGTCGTTTGGATTCGGCAGGTCCTTTTCTATGTAAAGTGTTACCTGTTCTTTGTAATCAAAAGGCGAGCCGAGCTTGAGCGAGTCAAAATCCTCCAGGCCGACTCGACCGGCGAAAAACTCAAAGCCGCTGCTCTTCGAGATGGTAGAGGTGCTCAAAGTTGCGCTTGTTAGAATCACCGAGTCATATTTATCGAACAAACATCTCTTGACATCCGGGCCGACATTTATCGGCGCACTCATTAAGGATATATCTGCCTTTGGGCTGCGTGCCCTCGAATACCTGCCTGGCCTGGAGCTCTCATCGGGCGTCTCGACCCAATAGACATAATCGGGTCTATCCTGCAGAAAGAAATGGCTCAGCTCCTCCGCTAAAAGCTGGCATCTATTGACAAAACGCAGAACCTCAAGTTTTTCATCGACATCTTCAGTTTGTTTTGCTCTCTTTGCAAGTTCGGACGCCAGGTTTTTGAAATGTCCTGAGATAGTGTCATCGACAAAATTGGCGTAACATCTGCCGTTGGTCTGCTCTTTCGTCTGCTGGAACCAATTGTTTATGCGCTCGAAGAAATTTCTGCTCTCTTTCGTCATCTGGCCAACCATACCAATCACCACGTCGTTGGGTATATAAGCAAGAAGTCCCTTGTGGATTCTGGGGTTGTAGAGGCCATCGAGCAGGAATTTAATTCTGCGGTTACTGATATCCACGCCGAATTGTTCTTCGGCCACGTGCTCGATATTCTGGGCTTCGTCAATAATTAGAGACTTGTAATCCGGCAAAACGGATGCGCCTTCTTCTTTTAGAACAAGGTCGCTAAATAGCAGCGCGTGATTTGCAACGATAATGTCGGCTTTTTCCAGCTGGCGTCGGGAGCGCTGATATAAGCAGTCCTGAAAATGCGGACATTTGTGTCCGCGACAGTTGCCGTGTTCGCTGTTGACCGCATCCCAGGTGTGGCTGCTTGGCATAAAGGGAAGGTCGGAAGTCGAGCCATCTTTTGTCCGGCCGGCCCAGTCATTTATCGTCATAAGCTCTGCATCGGAGGAGCCGAACAGAAATTTTTGCCTTCGCATTGCAAATTCAAGGCGGCGTTTGCAGAGGTAATTGCCCCGGCCTTTTGCCAGAGCTGCCGTGAACGAACCGGGCAGACAATCCATCAAAAATGGGATGTCTTTATTGATTAGCTGCTCCTGCAGCGTGATGGTGAAGGTGCTGATAAGTAGTTGGCCGGCGCCGCGGCAAACTAATTCTATCGCAGGGACAAGGTAAGCAAAGCTTTTTCCTACGCCGGTGCCGGCCTCGACAACCAGATGTCGTCCATCGCACAGAGCCTGGCGGACCGCACCGGCCATCTGGAGCTGCTGAGGTCTATCCTCAAAACCGCCAAAGGATTGTGAAATAAGTCCGCCTGGTGCAAAAACATCTTGTATAGCCGGGAAATCCATTTCTCCGAAGGCCCGCCCTGCATGGTTAATTGGTTAAATAGTTAATTGGTGAGCGGTTAATGGTTCGACTCTGCTCACCATCCTGAGCGAAGTCGAAGGATTGAGTAATTAACTGCTCACCACTCGCTACTCACCACTAACCACTGTTTATTGTGTCTTTGGCGCTTTCATTGCGCCATCTATGGCATGGCCAAGAGTCTGCACAGCCGGCGCCTTCGGCAGCTTTTCGGCAGCAATGTCAATCATAAATTTTGCCCGGTCATATCTATCCATCCGGTAGTAGAGATACGCCAGCAAGAACCGAAGCTCAGGTGCACCGGTTCTTTCGAGCCATTCCTCGAGGTCAGCCATCCTGCTGTCGAGCTTATCTTTGTCGGCCAAAAGGGCCACAAGGTCAACTTTTCTTTGCACGTAGTCAGGCGAAAGCTCAATAGCCCTGCCAAGAAACAGGGCACTACTTATGTATTCACCGGCAACAAAAAGTGCGTGTGCTCTGCCGGCAAACGCAGCCGCGTCATCCGGCTTATAAATAGAAGCCGTAGCGTATGAATCTGCTGCCAGATAGTATCTGCCCTGCTTTAGATATGTCTCCGCGGCGGCAATGGCCTGGTCAAATCTGGCCTGGGAGTAAGACTCAAGATTTTTGTGTGGGCCCATAATGCGTTTGGCCTCGGTAGATAACTCGGCAGAAGAAAGTTGCTTGACCTCCTCCACAACCGAACCTTCACCTGCAACCTTTTGCTTTTTTTCGCTCTTGGTCATCACATCAAGATATGATTTACCTGCATCAGGCCTGCCCTTGCGAAGTGTCTCAAGATAGGATTCCTTTTTACCTGGTTTTTCCTGGCCGGCGGCCCCGACTTGTCGGCGTTCAGCCGCAGTTAATTGCTGTAAACCATTTTCCGTGACGCCGGATGGCTTTTCTTTCTGGGAAGCCTGTAATTTATCAAGCTGCTGTTTTAGACGTTCATAAACGTCACCGGTGTCTGTCTTTCCAGGAACCGGTAACTGCTCAAGCTCCTGTTCTGGCTCTGGTGCTACCGGCTGAAGGGCAGGTGCTTTTGGGGGTTCTTTGGGCGTTCGTCGTATTTGGGTCTCTACAATACCGGGCTGCTCAAGCTGCTGGCGGAGTGTTTCAGTCGGCTCAGGCTGCGCCCCAATGTCTTCTATCGGGATTTGCGACCCCGACAAATCGGAGGTTTCAGCCATCTTTTGTCTTAGCTGGCTCATCTTCTCATTTAATTGCTGCAGTTCGCGCCGCATTTGTTCCACTTGCATTTGGTATCGGTCAGTCCCTGATTTTTCGGTTTGCGGGATTGTTGCACCCTGCTCTGATAATAATTTGTCTATCCGCTGAGGAGTCAAAAGTAACGAGCGAGAGCTTATATCAGAAGTGGAAGTATCCTGCTGGGGCAAGCTTTCCCTCTTTGGCAAATTTTCAAGACCCGGAGCACGGTCGGAAATTCTCGCACTCGAGGGCGTGACAACACCGCTCTGGCCGGGTACCATAGTCGTTACAGTCCCCGTAGGAGAATAATACGGTTGGGGAGTATATCCGCCGATGTAGCGGTCGAAGGAACCCCCACCGGCCGAATCCCGCAGAAATGAATCCATAGACGACGAACCAAGCGGCCCCCTAAAAGCGTTGGTTGAGGAATACGGGACGGGGCCACGGAAGTATTTACCGCCGGTAACATTGCCGGTAATTACCAGATTTCTGCTGGTATCAATATGGTTCGGTGAGCGAATCAGGCCGCCTTGAACACTGCTGGGCGGCACAGTGGCAGAACCAACAGACCTGCCGGTCACACCGTAGCCGATTGACCACGCCGTTTCTGCAAGAACAAAGAAAAGCAGCGCTGCAGCGATAAGAATTACCAAACGTATTTTGTCGCGCTCGGACCATTCAGTGATTACTTGGTTTTCCATAATATCTGTACCTCCCTTAATTGGTTAAATAGTTAATTGGTGAGTGGTTAATTGAGTAATTAACTGCTCACCACTCACCACGTAAGTTTATCCACATCTATCTGGTTGCGATTCTAAACAACCAGACAATAAGCCTTTATTATACTTCGGCTTTTCAGCCCAGCTTAATTTAGTTGCCAGGGTATCCCACTGGCTGCGAATAGGATTATTTACAATTAAAAAATCGTTATGCGCCTTCTGAACTCTGATAATATCACCAACTGACAGCCTTCGGGAGGTTTGTCCGTCAATTGAAACGGTCGTGCCTTTATTAACTCGCAGGCCCAAAACCTCAATTTTGCTGTTGGCGTTAATGACAATTGGTCTAAAGCTGAGCGAATGTGGGCAAATCGGAGTAATGACTATTGCTTCTATTTTGGGCGATAATATCGGCCCACCTGCAGACAGATTATAAGCCGTCGAGCCGGTCGGCGTAGAGATTATCAAACCATCACTGACGCAGCCGGCTAAAGGCTGGCCATCCACGGATATTTTCAGCTCAATGGTTCTAAAAGGCGGACCGGCGTTAATAAAAACATCATTGATAGCTACCGAGTGAAACCGTTGCGATTTGCTGACCTGTTTGTCGAAAACCCTGCAGTCCAGCATCATCCGCCGCTCTATCAGCGCTTTTCCTGAAACTATGTCGGCAAAAAATTCTTTAAGCTCGCTGATGCTGAACTCAGCCAGGAAACCGAGCTTGCCGACATTGACGCCTATCACGGGCACCGATGCCTGACTCAGGTTTCTCGCGGTTGAGATGATGGAACCGTCGCCGCCGAAAACGATTGCGAAATCACAATTTTTTAAGACGTTTATTGAGCGGTTCTCGATACTGTCCGCCCTGATGTTTTGGCGGATTATCTTGGCCTTATCCTTCACAAAGTTGGCAAGCTCTTCAATTGCCTCGGTAACACCCTGCTTTTTAGGGTCCCCGAAAATTATTAACTTAGGCAAAGATTTCGCAATCGGCATTTTGCATCTCGATTTATCCACCCCCGATTTATCGGGATATGGCGGATTATACTTTTAGCATTTTCTTTGTCGCCTCAACTATTTTATCGGCATTTATGCCTGCCTCAATGAGTTGAGCGGCACGAGAATTATGTCCTATAACTTTTGGTGGCGCACCAAGCAAACAGATGGCATCAAGCGCCTTAGGCAAGGTGCCTTCGGCAGGCCTGGTTTTGTGGCACGGCCATCCTGGCCGTGTATTCACGGGCTGGAAGCCCGTGCTACAGATACCTGCTGCTAATTCGAGAACAGCCGAGCCGAACCCACAGGCGGTTGTGTGGTCTTCAACAGTTACGATACTTTTACCCTGCTGGAGCAAAGAGATAATGCTCTCATCGACAGGCGCAGCAAACCTGGCATTTATCACGTCAACCGGTATATCTTCTTTAGCAAGCATTTCAGACGCCTTGAGCGCCTCTGTAAGAATGCTGCCATAACTGACAATAGCAACGGTTGAATTTTTTGCCTTTTTGACAAGGACGCTTTTGCCCAGCTCGAATGGCTTTGCACAGGCAGCTCGGACAAACCTTTGCAATGGGACAAAGTCTTTGGGATACCTTATAACGACGGGCCTATCGGAAGCGAGTGCAAATTCCAGAACCAGCTTGACTTCAATTTCGTTAGCAGGCGCTGTCAGGACCATATTTGGCATTACCCGCAAGAAGCCGATGTCCATCAGGCCGTGATGCGTTGGCCCATCCAAGCCGACAACGCCGGCTCTATCAACGCAGAATACAACCGGCAGATTCTGAAGCGCCACCTCCTGAAATATCTGGTCGAAACTGCGTTGTAAAAATGTCGAATAAATACACACAAAAGGCTTTAGGCCACTTTTGGCCAGGCCTGCTGCAATATCGACGGCGGCACTTTCGGCAATGCCGACATCGTAGAACCTGTCAGCAAACTTTTTGCGAAACTCGACAAGGCCCGTCCCGTCGCACATCGCGGAGGTTATTGCAATAATTCTTTTGTCCTTTTCGGCCAACTCGGTCAGGTGTTCGCCTAAACAATCGGTAAAGCTGCGTCTGTCCGTCTGCACTGCCGACTCGATGGTATCACCGTTTATCTTAAATGGGCCGGTTGAATGAAACTTGCTTGGGTGAGAATTGGCCGGACGAAAACCCCTGCCTTTTATTGTATAAACGTGCAAAATCGCCGGGTGATTCAGCTCTGCAAGGGCCTTGAACAACTTTATCAGCGACCCAATATCGTGTCCATCAACAGGACCAAAGTATGGGATGTTGAGGCTCTCAAACATCTGACTGGCCGGCAGCGCCATTCGGATACTTTTCTTAATCCTTTCAATCGCCTCATCGACGCTCTTGCCGATGACCGGCATATGTTCGAGGATATTGCGGGTGGTCCTGCGAAGGTCATCGTATGTCTGACTCAAGCGAATCTTGGAGAAGTATTTTGCCACCGCACCTTGTGTCGGGTCTATTGCCATTGAGTTGTCATTCAGCACAATTAGTAATTGCCTCTTGACCAGGCCGAGATTATTGAGCGCCTCGAATGAGGCGCCATTAACAATACTGGCGTCGCCGACCACTGCCACAATTTTATCTTTTTTATCCTGGTGAAGCTGTCCCAGCGCCATTCCGATTGCAGTAGCGATCGCGGTGCCTGCGTGGCCGACTACGAACTGGTCATAGACGCTCTCAGCAGGATTAGGGAAGCCGCTTATGCCGTCCGGATGGCGAAGATGCGCAAATTTATCTTTTCTGCCCGTAATGATTTTGTGGGCGTAGCATTGATGGCCGACATCCCACAGCAGTTTATCCTGCGTAAAATCGAAGACGTAGTGCAGCGCAAGCGTCAGCTCCACTACGCCGAGATTGCTTGCAAGATGCCCGCCGGTTCTGCTTACCGAATCGAGGATAAACTGGTGGATTTCATCGGCCAGCGTCTTCAACTGCGGCACAGAGAGCTTTTTGACGTCGGCTGGATTATTAACCTGGTCTAATAAGTTACTCATCTTATATGTTCAGCACGAATATTAGATACGATACGCAATCAAGGAAGTTCTCATAGTATAATATCTTATCGGGAAAAATCATTGCAAAACCTTAACAACACGCATCAGACTTCGCAACTGCCTAAAAATCAAAAAATCTATTAAAAACGGGTAAAAAACCCAAATTCTTCTTGAATAATTACGCCCAGTTAGTCTAAAATATACTTGTCATCTATCCGCCGGTAGTTTTCGGCGGATAGGATGCGGAGATAAGGAGGTTTCCCAGGTATAATATCTTTGATAAACCGTGTTAATCGGTGTAAATCCGTGTCTAAAAAAAGAGGAGATAGTGATGAAAAGGCAAATTATTGCGGGAGTTTTGTTCGGGTTTTTACTTACTGCCGGTAGTTTCGGTGCATCTACACAAATCATATATAAGACAAGCGAGCTTGGCGCCGGGCGGTGGCAATACACTTACGATGTAAAGAATATCAGCTTGACCGAGACAATCGAGGAGTTTACTATCTGGTTTGACTTTGGATTGTATGAGGACCTTGCGATTGAGACGCCTGACCCGCCGGCCAGCAACTGGAGCGAGATTGTTTTGCAGCCGGAGCCGGTCTTGCAGGATGATGGCGCTTATGATGCGAAGGCGTTAGGCTTAGGCATTGGTATTGGCCAGGTAGTTACCGGCTTTGCCGTCAGTTTCGATTGGCTGGGCGATGGTCTTATGCCGGGTTCCCAGTTCTATGAGATAATCGACCCGGACACTTACGAGACGATTGATTCCGGCTGGACAATCCCGGAACCGACGACGCTGATTCTGCTCGTCTTAGGCGGATTGGTTTTAAGAAGAAAAAAGTAACCACGAAGACACTAACCAATTAACCACTAACCAATTAACAAATAGTGAACGGTGAGTGGTGAGTAGTGTCTTGGTGCCTTCGTGGCAGATAAGAAAAATTAGCCACGAATGAACACGAAAAAAATTAGTGAAAAATCGTGGTCAAAAGGAGAAAAGAAATGAAAACAAATCTGAAAATCTGTCTGGTGATGTTGGTTATTATTTTAGGGTTAATCGACATTGCAACTGCCGTTGACAGATATGTGCCAAGCCAATACCCAACTATTCAGGCGGCGATTGACGCCGCAGTTAATGGCGATACGGTTGTTGTTGCTCCCGGCATTTACACTGGCGATGGCAATCGCGATATTGATTTTAAGGGCAAGGCCATCACAGTCCGCAGCACTGACCCAGATGACCCCAACATTGTTGCTGCAACGGTTATTGACTGTCAAGGTAGCAGCTCCGACCCGCATCGTGGGTTTTATTTCCATAGTGGCGAAGGGGCAAATTCGGTCGTATCTGGTTTTACGATTACGAACGGCTATGCCCCGCGTGACGTGAGGTGGGTTTCTACTATGGTATGGGCTGGCGGAGCAATCCTATGTGATGGTGCGAGCCCCACGATTAGTTACTGCACAATCGTAAATAACTGGTCTGGCTGGTCTGGCGGTGGAATATTTTGTCGTGATAGCAGCTTAACAATCACCCGCTGTGCGGTCATAGATAATACGGCTGACTTATACGGCGGGGGTATATTTTGTTACCGTGGTAACCCGACGATTATTTACAACACAATCTCGGGCAATTCGGCTAAAGAATTAAGTGGTGGTGGTATCTATTGCCATTACGATACCATCCCGACGATTAGACACTGTGTGGTCACGGGCAATTCGGCCGGCGGTCATGGTGGCGGTGTATACTATCGCGGAGGCAATCCGACTATCAGTCACTGCACGATTGCGAGCAATTCGGCCGACAATTATACCGGTGGCGGGATACATTGCTGGGAGAGCTGCAACCTGACGGTTAAGCATTGCATACTATGGGACAACACCTCAAAAAATAACTCGCAGGTTTCTTTAAGTGATAAATGTTATATGTACATTTTTTATAGTGACTTGCAAGATGCTCAGGCAGCAATATATCTGGAGGACAGCACCCTCAACTGGGGTAAGGGGAATATTGATGCCTATCCTTGTTTTGTCCGGCCGGGTTACTCGGGTCCCAGGTGGAGGATTGAAGGTGACTATCATTTGCGGTCGGATTCTCCATGTATAAATGCGGGGGACCCAAATTTCACCGCCTGGTTTTATGAAACAGACATTGATGGTGAGCAGCGGGTAATGTTAGGCAGGGTTGATATGGGAGCAGACGAGTTTAATCCGTTTGAGGTAAGCTTTGAGGTTGTAAGCAAAAGACGCATCGAGAGGACAGTATTTGAATATGATTGCAATGTAACTTTGAGGAACATTTCTCGCTTTTCAGTGCGAAATGTGCAGCTTGAAATAGTAAAGGCATCAGAAAATATGGTTATAATTGAACCAAAGGTAACATTCGGCGATGTTGAAATTGGGGCAGGAGAATCAGCGACCAGCATTGACACCTGCACTTTTCAGGTGGACCGCTCGGAAGCAATTAAGCCAGCTAAAATAATCTGGAAATCCACTTGCGTAATGACAAACAGCGGCCAGGAAATTCCGGATACAATTTCAGGTATGGTTTTTTTAAGGTTGGAAAATAATGCCGGTAACAGCAAGGTTGATTTGGCAGGACTTGTGGACAAATGGCTTTGGACTGGCGATGCAGGAAGCATAAAGGAAGACATTACCGGCGATGGGATTGTGAATTTAGCCGACTTTGCTGCAATTGCGGGAAATCTGCAAGGCGAAAGATAGAAGATAGAAAAAGAAATCGTAAAGTGCAAAACTTAAAGCGCAAAACTGTGGAATCTGCGATTTCTGACTTCTGTCTTCTATTTTCTGAAATATCTTAAAAGTCGCCAGCCCGATGGTAGAAGTATCGCTGCCAGGATTATCTTCAAGATGTCGCCAATAATAAAAGGATACACGCCCACAAGAAACAAGCCGCCATTTCCTATCGGCACTCGAAAGATAAACCTAAGGCAAGCTAACCACAGCACGCCAAAGGTATAGATAACGATGTTACCGAAGGCCATCGATAAAGCAGCGGTTATTATCCTGCGGTCCCAACCTTTTTCGGCCAACAATCCTGTAACATCCGCCGCCGCGACGAAACCAAAAAGATAGCCCCCTGTTGGACTAAATAAAACAGGTAGTCCCCCGCTTCCCATTGCAAATACAGGCAGTCCAGCCGTACCTTCAATTACATATAGAAGCACACTCAAGCAGCCTCGCCGTGACCCGAATAATGCCCCTATCAACAGGACCGCAAAAGTTTGTCCGGTTACAGGGATAGGACTAAATGGCAGATGGACCGCAATCTGCGCACTTAAAGCAATAAATAGTGAGCCGCCAATAACCAGCGCAATATCATAAATTACAGCGAGCCTTTTTAAGGCAGGCCGAAAGACGTCAGCTACCGTTATGTTCGTCAACATATCCATCCATTTACCAAAACCAAAAGTTTGTTCAACATTATATTTGAAACTTCCTTTCCCTTCAAGTTGATATGTCTTAAAATTTTTCTCACCACAAAAAAATTCACTCGACTTTTTTATAGAATTCAGCCTCGCGGTCGGAAAGTCTTTTCTGCTCAATCAGCGTGCGGACACGCTGCAGGTCAACGTCTCTCGGCTGACCAGCCGATGAAACCGCGGTTGTAGAGTAATCTATGCCGATGGGGGCGACCTCGAAAAATTTGTTTATCGAAATCGCAGACACAAGTATCGCTGCCGCAAGGACACCAGCTACAAAATATCGAGATATAGGTTTTGCCGGCCTATTTGCAGCACCCTCTAACGCTTCTTGCTTTAGTATCGCTTTGGCTTCGTAGCGGCACTTGTCGCAATAAATGCAGTCCATCCGGTCTTTGGCGGTAAGGCCGAACTCACATCTGCCGAACCATTTTACAGGCACATACCGCTTCAATATCACCACATTATTGAACAGCGACAGAAATGCCCCCGCCGGACACAAATACCTGCACCAGAACCGCGGATAGAAAATCGCGCCAATCATAGCCACCGCTGCTATCAGCCACATCGAAGACTGCCAGTTAGCCAGCCCTAATCGAAAATGAAATGTCGATATCAGCGGGTCTGCGGCCAGAGTCACTCTGTTTCTGGAAAGAAAGAAAACGATTACGAAGACAAAAAGGACAGCGTATTTGACGAATCTTGCCTTCTGCATTTTCTCTATGGATATCGGCTGTCTGAATCTTGCCGGCAAGATGTAGCCCAGAAGCTCCTGCGCAGCGCCGAAGGGGCAGACATAACCACAATACATATTGCCGAAAATTATTGCAAAAATCGGCACGCCGATGACCAGCAAAAATGCACCCGCCAGGCTCAAAGCAGGGGTCTGCGCGGATAATAGTGTTACTATCTGCTCTGTGGAATACTGGGCATTCAAAATAATGCCGCCAACCACCAGATTAAATATCAGCACACCAAGTCTGGTCCAAAATCCACCGCGGTAGGTTACAATCAAGGCAAGGACAAAGGCGCCAATCAGATACAAACCGCGTGTATCCGGCAGGTAATTAGTCCATCGCGATTGCTGCATCTGGGGCTGCAAAGATTGTCCCAGAATCTGCACCGCAAATCTTTGCCCAGATATCTCCAGCGCCGACAAAATAGCTTTGGAGCTTATCGTTGCGCCGGTTAACGCATCAACATCCGCAAACGGCCTTGGCCCAAAAAGCCCACGCCCACCAAGAAGACCTCGCCACTTATCTAAAAGTCCCAGATACGAAGGGGTTTCGTTCGAGCGGATTATATGAAAGTTAATCAATTTGCCGGCGGTATCCACATAAATGGCAAGATTTATCTTGCCGCCATACCCGCGAACCGCCGGCGACAGGTCCTCGGAGCTAAAGACGTATCCATTTAGATTTCCCGCTTCATCACGGACAGTGAAATAACTGACCTTTCGCGCATCATCACGAAGAACCGCTGACACCCGTTCGATGTTCAATGCTCCTGCCAGGCCCTGGGCAGCAGATTGCGGCAGCGAAGGTCTCAATCGCGAACCAGCTTCTGCCAGCAAATTCGAGCACACGACAACTGAAAGGCCGACCCCCAATAAAATAAACCCGAGCTTGCGCAATCTAAATGTCGTTGTCTTCAGTGAGCCTATACTTTCCGGCCTATATATTTTCAATCCTGCGAGCGGCAGATTGGCTAAGATAAGAGCGATAAACAAAAACAATGTTACTTTAGCTCCGAAAACCGGAACGAGCACAAGCCCTGTCACCACCCCTCCAAGTGACGCCCCAAGGTGGTCGGCGGTTTCGAGCTTGCTGCCTGCCTGCCCTGCCTCAAAACCTACAACAGCGAGCTGTCTGGCGGCGATTGGAAAATAGCAGCCGCTGCATAAGCCGCACAGGATAAACAGAATCGCGAAAATAAGGTGCATCGGCTCCAGAACGCCGCCCAATCCAGCTAAATTCCGGCTCCATTGTCCGATTGGCCGGAATGCAACCGCTGCCAAAATCACTGTATAGACAGATGTCACCATCAATAGCAGAATTTCTGCAACCCTAACTCCTCGCTTTTCTTCCAGAGTCCTCGCCAATAAGTGCCTGATTATCGCTGCGCCGACCGTCAGGCCCACCATAAATAAAGACGAAATAATTCCGATATGCAGATAAAGCGAGCCAAAAAGAGTCTGATATAGATACATCAGGACAATCACCACCCCGATTCCAATCCAGCCGGTCGAGAAAACTAAAAACGAACTATCAAAGCTCGACTTATTACTCTGTTGCCCACCTGTCCTTAGAACGTATATAACCCGTAACACTATAAGAACCAAAATAGGAACAACAAAAACCGCGGGCCCTGCTAACGCAAGATGCTTAACAAATCTGGCGACAGGCGCACCGGATTGTTTTGCCGCCAGCAGCAAGCTGTATAGATGCGTCAGCGGCCTGGAATCGCGATTAACCAGCATACTCTCCGGCAAATCTGCCCTGGCGTAGTCCTCCAGAGCTTTAGCAGCACGGTCGGGCAAATAAACCGAAAGCAAAGCCGGCGGCGCAAAAATTTCCGTAGCACCTTTTATCGCTGCAAAACGGTCTCGCAAAACAGCAGGGTCGCCGGTTAGTTTCCCAGAATCAGATGCGATAAACCAGGTATATTCACCGGGGGTAATGACAAGTCGTGAAAAAGCTTTTTCGAGCGTCAATTTCGTTGAGGCGCCGAGATTGACCAGCTCGGTGCCCATAATGTTTTCCCCCCCTGCCACGCGGATAGCTAATATGCCATCCGGCCTGAGCGAATCTTTTACCTGCTGAAAAAATTCAAGCGTATAATAGCGATTCAGAACGGAGCTGGTTGCCTCCGGCAGATTGACGATAACAATATCATAATTCTGTCCTTCGACAAGCTCAGGATGGTGAGCAACGTCGAACCATTTCTCGCCGGATAGAAATACCCGAATGTCACCATCCAGCCGGTGTAACCTCTGGTCGGCCGCCTTAAACTGCGGCGGAATAAAACTGTCAACCTTTTTCGCATACTCACTGTCGCTATGCGCCCAGGTTATGTGTTTAATCTGAGGCAGACGCAAAAATTCATAGCACACCCCTAACCCTGAGCCGACTACCAATATGTTTTCTGCCCCGGGATTCTGGCAAAGACTGATGGCTGCTGCCTGACCCGCTGAGGCCTTGTCAGGCAGCACTTCACAGGCACTGCCTTCACGAATGGCTACCCACTGCCCTTGATAAATTCCATAAAGGTATTCTGCCTGAGCTGTTTGAAATGAGCCGATAAGGCTATCTTTTGGAAGCAGCTTCGTCCATTTTACAACTCGCACGTAATTCATTAAGGCTTTATCAACACCAGCGATGAGGCAAACACCGAAAGAAAGTGGAATCAAAAAAGAAATTGCACAGGTAAAATATCGAAAACGCAAACCCGGTACGTTTTGATTTTGGGTTATGACTTTCGCGAGCTGGACAACAAACACCGCTAAAGAAAGAATAAAGGCAAGGATAAAGAAAATCTTTGCCGAGCTTACTCCAAACCCCAGAAGCACTGTCGCCCCAAGTCCGCCGACAAAACTTCCTCCTGCTTCGACGACATATACATTAGAGATGGCAAAATCCGTCTCCTTCTGAACCCATCGGCAGGCAAGAGGAAAAAACATCCCCGTTATAATGCTTACCGGCGCATTAACCAGTATTGATAAAAGCAAGATAGCTCGTATAGATAATAGTGCGTGTGCCTGGACTCCTGCAAGATTGCGGGCCTGGATAATCAGTATCAACTGAAGAATAAAGGCAGGCAGGTAACACAGGAAAAGAAATTCTATATTTTTTAGCAACTTTTCGGCAAAACTTGTGCCCTTATAAACCAGTATCGCGCCCAGGCCAATCCACAAAAACCACGAGCCAAAAAAAATTCCAACGCTTATATCGTTGCCTTCGAAGCTGGTTAAAAAGTCTCGAAAAAGCAGACTCTGGGCTGCGATAGTAAACAGCCCGTAGCTAAATATCAGTAACCCCCGCGCGAATCTCATTTTTCTTTTTCTTCACCAAAAACAACTGCCTGAAAAACCAAAAAGCTGGCACCTTCCTTCCAGGCATCTATCGGCAGACCCGCTTTTAGCGACAGATTTGAAAGCATCTGGCTGAGGTCCCAGCCCTGCTCGGGTGCAACCTGAGGCAAAAAAAGTGCAGAGCGACTGTCTTTATTTAACACAACGCCATCCACGCCGATACGAATTTCGTTCGGCGACGCAATAGGCGAGGGCACCGTAAGTGCGGAGATTTCAATTCTAATATCGTTGCACTCATTTTCCTCCAAAGGAGAAAATCGCCTATCGTTGAAACTTGCATTTATCGCATTTAAAAGAACCGATTTGTACAAGGGCCTTTGTGGAAAGACATCGCCGATGCAGCCTCTCAGTTGAGAATTTTTTTTTAGCGTTACGAATGCCGCCCGCGGAATCTTCATCACCTCGCTGACCGTAACCCCCAGCTCCGATACATCCGGAACCCGTCTATTCTTAAGCGCGTAAAGGATTGTTTTACGGGCCAGAGTCAGAAGCTGCTTTTTATCTTCCTCGGTCAGCTCCGACCGGTTTTCCGGCGGCTCATTCTGTGACGATTTCTGCCACGCGCCGCAAAAAGCAATACTAAAATAGCTGACCGAATTGCTGAAGTCTTTCATAAGCTCGCCGCTGGTTGTGTAGTTTATAAACTCGGTTTTAACATCCGGGCTTAACATCGAAAGCAATATCGCTATCGGAACCGAACCGCATATCGTCGCGCCCGTCTTATTCCTGTATTCCAAAAACCCTTTGCTGTCTAACTTCGCAATATACTCGTATGCCCCCATATCGAGCTTTTTAATCTGCTCAGGTATATTTTCGCTGAAAGGCACATAATCATAGCTTGCTCCGTAATGTGTAAAATCCGAGCTGGTAACCACAAGTGTTCCTTCATCTGTCAGACCTTTGAGAATTCTGCCTGCTTTTGTAATCGTCCCGAATGAGCAATGGCCCGCAACAATCGGCACAAGCTTGAAATTCTTTTGGCTGTATTGTAACAGCGGCACCTGAATCTGAGCGCTGTGCTCATACTCCAGCGCATCCGGCACATACTGAAATACCGGGTGCTCTAAAAGTTTATTTATAAATTCCACATCCAGCTCCACCTCTCCGAGCGGTGTCTGATAATGGGTCGCTCTCGGAACAATTAGCACCTCTTCCATAGGGACACGATGACTGGGGCCAATCACAATTATTCTTCGGTATTGTTTAGCAGCGGATTTTATCCCCATTACAGCCGTCCGGCCCGAATACTGATACCCGGCGTGCGGCGAAATCAATGCTATTACATCATTTAGCGGTTTGACCTCGGCCTTCTGATAATAGCCCTCGATTTCTTTACTCAGCGTGTTTGCATCGTTAGAATACCACGACCCCGCAATCGATGACTTCAGCACGTTCTTAGTTTGTAGCGAGACCTGCTTTACAGCAGAATCCACTGTGCCTTCAATAGATGCAGGCGCCTTCCGCCTGCACGCTGTCGAGAAAAATAGACTTACGACACATAATAATGCAATTGCCAAACCTAACAGAAATTTCTTTTTCCTGCCCATATCATCCGCTCCATTTGCTTTGCTTGAAAACGTCTCCCAGAGGTTTCAAGGAACCAGGATATTTTTTAACCGGCAGCGCCCGCACAAATCTGCGCGGCGCACTCGCTATCCATAAAACACCTGCAACAATCACTGCTCCAGTCTTTGTCAAAACCTGAATAAATTTTCTTCGCGTCATTTCCAGACCCCGTAAATTTCCTTGCTGCAATCCGGACATCGGCCATCTTTTACTCGGTTCTGCAATATAGCGTGCCAGCTGCGTTCAATAAGTAACCTCTTGCAGCCCGGACAATACGTGTTTTGCCCTTCTTTGCTGGCGACATTTCCTACATATACATAATCCAGGCCCTCCTCAATTCCGATTTTGCGAGCCATCTCTAAAGTCTCCAGCGAGGTCGGAGGAAGATGCTGCATCTTATACCGCGGGAAAAACCCCAGAAAATGAAACGGCGTCTCTCCACCAAGATTTGCTTTGACCCAGCGAACAAGCTGGCGTATCTGGTCGGGCTTATCGTTCAGAGTCGGAATAACCAAGTTTGAAACTTCAAGCTCCACTCCGCATGCCTTGGCTACAACCAGAGCATTCAGAACAGGCTTTAATGTCGCCGAGCAAACGTCACGGTAAAAATCCTCCGTAATACCCTTCAAATCTAAGGTCACCGCATCGATATATTTAAGTAACCTGCGCCACGGCTCCTCATTTATATATCCGGCAGTTACAAGTGCGTTGCGTATCCCCGCTTCCCTTGCCAGCTTCGAGCTGTCTAGAGTGTATTCATAATAAATAATCGGCTCGGTATAGGTATATGCCAGCGAGGGACAGTTCCATTGTTTGGTAAGCTGCACAAGTTTTGCCGGCGGAAGGTAAACCGCTTCGCTCTCCTCAGGATTTGCCTGCGATATCTCCCAGTTCTGGCAGTTCTTACAATGAAGATTACACCCGACCGTCGCAACCGAAAAAATCGTGGTGCCCGGCAGAAAATGATTGAGAGGCTTCTTTTCAATAGGGTCGATGTGCATTGAGCAAGGGAATCCATAAACCACAGTTCGCAGCACGCCGTCTATATTGATTCTTACCCGGCAGTCGCCGCTCTGGCCCTCCTCTATAATGCACATCTTTGCACACAATTCGCACTGAACCTTTGCCATCAGGCATCCCCTAGCGGACATTTCAGCTCTTACCTTTCGGTCGTTGCGGTAGCAACCAACTTCTTGCTATATTATAGCGATAGCCCCCCCTTATAAAACAACTTATTATCGAAGTTTAGCTGTCGCCGGCCTGCCCTGAGCGCAGTCGAAGGGAACGGCGACACAATGCCATCTGTTTAGCCCCGAAGCCTGCTTCGGGGTCTGCCTGCCCTTCGTAGCGATAGAAACGTAGGGTGGGGTCTTGCCTGTGGTGAGCTTGTCGAACCATACCCCACCAATTCCCTAACCTGTTTACCTGATTACCTCTACACCCTCTATGGCTTTTAAAAATCTATTTAACGGGTGCGATTCATCTTTGTAGGTAGATTATCTTCACACGACGTAGCACGGGCTTCCAGCCCGTGCAAACACGGCCAAGCCTGTCCTGAGCGTAGTCGAAGGGATGGCCGTTCTACTTTCTTTACCTACAAACGTGAAGCACACCCCTATTTAACCAATTAACCGGATTCCGCTTGCATATCCCGCTCGATTGTGCTATACTTCTTTTTATATAACGCTGTCGATGAGGGACCTATGCGGATAAGTCGTCCCGCCGGCCAGTCTGTTCCGTCAGTTGCCAGCTGTAAATTAGCTATTGGGGGACTGGAGGATAGAAAAATGGTTGGAACAAGAACTTCAAACCTACTGCACAGAATCACTAACCCATTGATTATCTGCTGTTTGGTAACGTTCGGCTTGTGCGTCCATACTGCTGCTGCTTTGCCCGGCTCTGGGATTCAACAAGACCCCTGGCGGATAGAGTCGCTGGCGGATTTTGATGTGTTTGCAGCTGACCCGAATTACTGGTCTGGCTTCACCCGCCTGGAGACGGATGTCAATCTGGCCGGGAGAACCTACACCACCGCCGTTATCGCCCCGGATACGAACAGTTCTGGTGGATTTCAAGGCACTGCCTTTACCGGTGTCTTTGATGGGAACGACCATAAGATAGTATGGCTGACCATCGATGACGTCGGGGCCAATGATTGTTTGGGGCTGTTCGGCTTTATCAGAGAAGATGGCCAAGTTAGCAACCTCGGCCTTGAAGGCGTCTCTGTCAGCGGAACGGGTTGGTTTGTCGGCGGCCTGGTGGGGACAAATTCTGGCAATGTCTCGAACTGCTATTCTACCGGCTCTGTCAGCGGTGTTCACTTTATCGGCGGCTTGGTGGGGTATAATGTTGGCAGTATCTCGAACTGCTATTCTACCGGCAATGTCAGCGGTGTTAGTTTTGTCGGAGGCCTGGTGGGGGGAAATGATGTTTCTTCGTTGAATGTCGGCACTATCTCGAACTGCTATTCTACAGGCTCTGTCAGCGGCGGCGACTATGTCGGCGGACTGGTGGGGGGAAATAATGGCAGTGTCTCGAACTGCTATTCTACAGGCGATGTAAGCGGTGATTACGTTGTCGGCGGCTTGGTGGGAGCTAATGTCGGCCTGATGAGTTTGTTCGGCAGTATCTCAAACTGCTATTCTACCGGCGATGTCAATGGTGTCGATTATGTCGGCGGGCTGCTGGGGCACAATATGAACATTATCTCGAACAGCTTCTGGGACACCGACACCCAAATCCACGGCGTAACTGAAAGTATTGGATTAAACGGAGGCATCGTTACAAACGTTGAAGGTCTGCACACCGCCGAAATGAAGACAATGAGTACATTTACGGATGCGGTCTGGGACTTTGCTGAAATCTGGGGTATCGGTGAGCACCAGACGTATCCTTTCCTGCGGACAGAGCCATCGGGGGATTCAAATCACGATGGAAAGGTTGACCTTATTGACCTTGCGATTCTGGCCTCCCATTGGCTGGAGGAAAATTAGAACATTTAACCGCAGAGAGCGCAGAAAACGCAGAGAGAAATAGTTAATTGGTTAATTAGTGAATTGTTTGTCTCTTTCGACTAAGCTCAAGATACGTTCGCTCAGGACAGGTTTGCACCAATTTATTATTGGCCTTTTTATTTGTGTTCGTTCGTGTTAATTCGTGGTTAATTTTTTCTCAGCGGCGTCTGCGGTTAATGAGAATGTGGGATAATCCGAACCTCAGACTTCCCTTTAAGTGAGATTATCAGGACTCCGTATTCCTCATAGAATTTTTTTTCAGTCACGTTAGAAAAACGGCTTTCCTCGACTCGGACAGGACGTGCCTGGACATTACGCGGCTCTTCTTGAACACCGAAAGCCAAAACATAATAAGGCTTGCTGCCCCACCCATCCACAATAAAGCTAACCTGCCCTTTGTAGCACGGGCTTCCAGCCCGTGAAGACACGGCCAGGATGGCCGTGCCACAGTCGCTTATGGCACAGGGGGCGTGAATGAACCAGTTGCATCCAGCTACTTTCTTTACGTCGTATATCTTGCCTTTTCCATAAAGCTCCGCTACGTGTGCCTGCACCGTGCCCGGATTTATCGCAGGCCCGGCGCGAATTTGCTCTCCGAAGAGGAAAGAGTCAGGAAGCAGTCCGACACGTTCCTTATCAGTAACAGGCCAGGACATCTGCAATCCCGCCGCCGTAATCCCTTTTGCAACCTGTTCCCACGGCCCTTTCTGGTCATATTCACTTAATAAATGCAGCGCCGAACAATAAGCAAGCCCGCACCATTGCACAGGCTGTCCAATCCACACCGGCGCCTCCCAGTTTGTCGCTCCCAGCACAGCAATAGTCGAATATACTCCAACCCTTCCTGACGTCGGCGGATAAAGATATACAAAAGGAACTCCCGTCCACGCCCAGTATCGCGCCTGTTCGAGATATTTTTCATTGCCGGAAAGGATATAGCCGAGCGAGTAAGCCTTAACCAGGTGAGCCGAGGCCAGTATGTCAGGCGTATGCAGCGGCACCTCCCACGTCTGTGCACCTCGCGGCACACTGTCACCATATAAAACCGTCTGCTTATCAAGCAGCTCAAGGGCTTTTTTGATTAGCTCCTTATCTGCTGACAGCGCCGCACCCTCAAGAATCCTCACCACATCCCGCCCCGCGAAACCATTTGCGTGTTTTTCAAAATGCGTTTTCGAATAATCCGTCTGGCCCGGCCTGTATATTTTCACCCCATTTGCATCGAAATTATTAAGTAATCCAAACGCCTCGCTGCGCCTTTGCTGCAAATATTCACAAACACGCCCAAACACAAAAGGCGCTGACGGAATTTGCGCGTGTGAAACAGAACTTGAAAAGGCCTGTCCAGCCGGTATTCGGCTAAGAGCCTGTTCTTTCGCTCCATCGAGCCTGGTATGTAATTTTGCATCAGTGGTATGGTTGGAAAGCCAGTCGATAAACATTGCCGCCTCCGCCGCAGGCCCTGCCCCGAAGCTGTCGCCCCAAACGGCGTGCCTAAAAAGGCCGTTCTCATTTATCTTTGAATCCAGCCAACCCAAAGCAAGCAAATTCACTGCTGTTTCAAATCCTCCCTCGAATTCAGGCACAGCAGGCAATTCCTTTAACTCCACGTAACGCTTAACCGCAGGGACAACGCTCTTTCCCTCGCCGCCAATTATCGTCGCTGACATTTTTACCGGCTTATTCGCTTCGATTTTGAAAGGCGTATGCGCATAGAGGTCATTCTCAAAGCGAAGCTCTCCAACAGCAGGCCCCGATAGCGCCATAACGTGTGCGCCCGAATTGTAAATCCTGTCCGGTGAATCGAAAGTCGCCGCCACCAACTCAGACGGCTCCCAGATTACGCCAATGAAATTACCGCCCTGCGAAATTGCCACAAGTGGAAATGTTATCTTAAGCGGGTCGGGCGCTCGCCGAATATGCTCCGGCCCACTTATGTCCGCATCGCTGCTGCTCGGCTCATCGCTAAGATATTCTACCCCCGCAAAAAGACCCTGGTATTTTCTTTCACCATACGTCCCCAGACCCGGAAAAATCGTCAGCCACGGAACATACACAACGTCTCTATTCTCACTTACTTTAACCTGGGTCTCTACTGCAATCGTCCCGTCATTTTCAGAAGCTATAAAGCGTCTCTCGATTTCCCACCTTGCTTCGAGGCCGTCTGTAATAATTGCTTTAGTTCTAAATTCTCTTCTGGAGACACTTTCATACGTTACTTTAGCATTTTTGAGGTTAAGCCATTCAATGCCTTCGCCGCGGACCCAGCCAATCAATTCGCCATCGCATCCCGCAGCCATTTCTGCGCCGGCAACCTTTATAGTAAAATTTCCCCATCCGCCTTTATAATGCTCAAGCTCCAAATCTTTTGATTTGACCGACCCGGCCAGCCCTTTGCTTTTGTCGGGCGATTTCGGTTTATCAAACGGCGGCACACCGGGTCTATTAACGGTTTCTATCGCAATTAAGGCAACTGTTACCTCGCCCGCATCCGCACAAGGGTCGAGACGAAAACGTGTCCCCGCTCCCAGTCTTTCAGGGATAATCAAGCTGTAATCGTGCCATTGCCCATCATTTTGCACGGTAAATCGCACGGATTGTTTCTCCGTGAACTGCTTGCCGTAAAAAAGCTGCGCGTATGCATCCGCTTGCGATTTCATCCGAATCTTTACCTTTGTAATTTCAGAGCCCGGCAAATCCACCGCCGGCCCTTCTATCCATGGGTCTTGCCCCTTCGATTTGATAATTATCCCTTCCGGCGAAGAAACTGGATTTCCTGCTACCTGATTTCCAACCCAGCCGTGCGTCCCTTGCCCAAAGTCCCACTCTACCGCCGTCTTCCCGCAAACCGAGGACGCAAGTGCCATAATCGCTATAAGACCCAAAAGCGTCTGAAACACTATTAAATCTATCCTAACCGCAACGTGCCTGTGCCTCGCCTTCGCATAGCGTTCTTTACCCGGAATGGTAACCGTCATAAAAATCTCCTTCAAATCTTAAACCAACCTATCACAACGAAAATATAACCTTACTTTTTGAGCTTTCTACTATATGCCGGACAGCCGGCTACCGTCAAAAGTAAAAACAATGAACCCCGTTAGAAAAACGAGTCCCGTTAGCCCTGTTAGAGATTCAATTTCTACCGGGCTATGACCTTTTTTTCTAACTTGGTGAACTATGAACTAAAAACTCACAAGCCGATTTCGTATAATCATTTTATGAGCTTGGCTCAAGAAATAAAGCACAAAGCCCTCCAGTTGGGCTTCGACTTAGTCGGCATAACGGACGCCTCGCCGCTAAATTCCAGGCAAGCAGAATTCTTATCCCGCTGGCTAAAGGCCGGCTGCGCAGGCCAGATGACCTATTTGCACCGCAACCTCGAAAAACGTATTGACCCCGCCAAACTCCTTCCAAAAGCCCAATCCGTCATCGTCGTCGCCCTGAACTACAAACCGCCGCTTCTGTCATTGCGAGCCCGCCCCCCCACCGGCAAAGTCGTCGCCTACGCCCAATACGAAGACTACCATCCCTTCATAAAAAACCGCCTGCGAAAATTGGCTGACTTTATTGCTTCTACCGCTGGCAGTAACTTGCAATTCAAAATTTGTGTCGATTCAGCCCCCCTATCCGAAAGAGCGTTCGCCGTCAGGGCAGGTCTCGGCTTCATCGGCAAAAATCGCATGCTAATCCACCCTCAATTCGGCCCGCAGTTATTCCTCGGCGAACTATTAACCACCCTCAAACTCCAATCCGACCAACTCCTTTGTTGTCATTCTGAGCGAAGCGAAGAATCTTGTCGTTTAATCCCCAATAATTGCGCAACCTGCAATAGATGCATCGCCGCCTGTCCAACCGGCGCTCTAACGAACGATGGTTTTCTCGACGCCAATAAGTGTATCAATTATTTGACAATCGAATATAAAGGACAAATACCCTCCGATTTATCGCAAAAAATCGGCGACCGGCTCTTTGGCTGCGATGATTGTATCCTCGCCTGCCCGTATCAGCAAAACGCCCCGCCCTGCAAAAATAACGATTTCAAATTTTACGCCGACAGAGCAAACCTTAATCTGAATGATGTTCTGGCCTTAACAGAAGAGTCCTTCAAAACACAATTCGCCGATTCTGTTATAAAACGTCCCGGCCTCCAAGCCCTCAAACGAAACGCCCAAATCTGCCTCGCCAACATCACCAGCCAAAAAACCAGGATATTGAAAGTTTAGCCCTTGCCCGCCGGAGTTTACCCGCCATCTGTGTGGCGGGTTTGGCGGAGTTGTCGGCACGCTTGCCCTGCTTGCACTGAGCCTGCCTGCACTGAGCTTCGTCGAAGTGAGTGTAGTCGAAGGAATGAGCCGCGATTCACGAGCGACGAGTCACGAACTATGGCGCAAAAAACGCATCGGTCTCGCAGGAAGGCATCTCATAGCCCCTAACCTCAAAACCCGGACACATCTCACGCGTCGTGAATATATCGTCTTCAGTGATACCAATTCGGCGCTCTTTTACAAACTCGACGCTGCTGTCCCCAAACAGAATGTTCTGCCCCCGCCCCCTGTGATTTGTGCTATTGATTGTAAATGATTTATCGTTCAGCCGAATCTTAATCTCGCAAGACCACTTCTGCGGCAGATTCTCAAAAATAGGATTCAAATCTGCCATCAAAGGCTCTCGCCCAGAGACAAATCCCTTTGAGGATTTGCTGCAAATTATCCGCGGACTGTAGGTAATATATCTTCTGGCAGGAAAATCGTTGTAGCTTTGCACCCTCGAATTATCGATTTGTAACGCTCGACCCTGACATTTGCCGGGACATACAAAATCGGCTGGGTTCTTGACATAGCCGCCTCTTACCAGCCGCCATAATGAGCGCGTGTTAGAATAATCCTCGCTGCCTTGATAGCCGACTCTGCACCACGGCGCATCTGGTCTGCTAATTATTGCCGGCAGTGTTCCATCGTTGTCCGAGCTATATTGAGTTACTCCTTGAAATATATTTGCTAATTGTGCCTGGCATCGCTGCTGCCAGGATTTTTGGCGTGCAAAGTTTAGAGGCGGGACAAGAATACCGGTTAAAAATATTATTACCGCCGCCACCGCCGCCATCTCGCTCCAGTTACGCCAGAACAGAACTTTGGCGCCAACCGGCTGGACCTGCTCGGCGATTAGCTGCCGCAGCCTGAACTCGCTTGAATCCGCCGAATCTTTCAGTCGAGAAACAGTCTGCTCTATAAGCTCATCAGGACAGGATTGCGGCTCCAGACTATCAAGCGGCGCCAGGACAGAACGGAGTTTGGCGTGGATTTGGGCGGCCTCTTTGCTGGCGGAGATTAAGGCCTCGGCTTGGGCTGATTCTTGCGGTGATGTAAGGCCTAAACTGTAATCAAATACCAATTGTTTTTGCACGTCGTTCAACAAATTCAACTACTCTTTCTTGCTACCAACTGATGCCTTCCACTCTTTGGCAAAGCGAGCAACGGCTGTATGCAGCCTGCTTTTCACCGTTCCGATAGGTATACTTAACATACTGGCCATTTGTTTGTAAGAAAATTTGTGAAAATAGGCCAGAATCAAAATTTCCCGCAGGTTGTCCGGCATATTCGCTACAACCCGTTCAACCTGAACTGCCGTTTCGTTTTTTTCCAGCTCTTCGTAAGGCATTGTGGTATCAGCACTAAGGGTGTTGAGCATCTCATCAAAGGACAGCTCCTCCGAATCTGCGATAGTGCCTATTGGAACGGCGGCTGTCCGCTGCCATTTGCGAAGGGCATCCTTTGCTTTGTTGGCGGCAATGGTGAATAACCAGGGCCGCAATGGGCGTGTATCATCGAAACTTTCCCGGCTGGTAAACAACTGCAAAAACGTCTCCTGAAACACATCTTCGACAAGTTCCTGCCGGTTTAGAAACTGCCTCAGAAATCCGTAAAGACCGTTTTTGTAACGATTTACGATTTCGCGAAATGAAGCCTCATCTCCCTTACCATAGCGGGTAAGAAGCTCTGCATCACTAAGATTTTTTAGTGTAGATTCCATAGATTTATCAATAAGGAATTCCCTGAACATTGTATTATACGCGATTGGAGCGGAAAATAAAATCTTAATTGCAGAGAACTTATGAGAATTGAACAAAAAAATCAAAAAGGAACCACAGATTTGCACTGATTTGGTTTTAGCTACAAAAGTAATGTGTTTTAGGTTATCAAAAAAACTACAGGGACTTAGCGACAATTGGACACTTGGTGAGATGGGAAAATACCCCAAAAGGGGTAGAAAAACAGAGGAAAAATGGTCAAAATTTTGCACTTTTTGACAACTTTTTAATGCTTTTTAGCGAAAAGTGAGCAATTTTAGACCCGTTTTGAAAAAGTCAAGTGGGTGTTCGTGGCACGTCGCTCGCGGCTCGTCTCCTGTTTGCGAGAAATCAGTAATGGTAGATTTAGCCCCCCGTCAATGACAGTGGTATCCTTGTCCACACCGCGTATGCTGAATCCATAAGCAGGAGTTACGACTGTGGCAAGACAATCTGCACACTCTCGCTAAAGTCGGCAAATTCAACACTGAAGTTAGCAGCATCGAAACCAGTTGTAATCGTGATATTCTTTATCGTTATCATGAAGACGCAAGTCTTGAAATTAAACCCGCCGCTGGCAAGACTGCCCTCGTTTACATGGGCGTTTTTGAAGGTAAATTTGTCCTTCCCTGCCTTGAGCTCGGTCGCAGGTATGGTAAACTGCTGTGTGCCAAAAGTAACGACAAGTCCTTCGCTGATCCTATAAGCCATACTCAAATTTGGGTCTTCAACCGCAAAGCCGCCTTTGACTGACAACTGGTCGCTGTCCGGTTTATTGCCTCGCTTGACCTGAATCTTGTCGAACGCCCTTAAGGAGTCCTTGACTCCCACCATAAGCTTTATTGGTATCGGCTTTTTCCAGCCGTTGACTGTCGCTTCGTTAACTTCGGCTGCACCAGTGTAATCGCCGATTTCAATCTCAATAGTCAGAGGACAGCCAAGACCTGACAGGTCAATATTTTTTGCCATGAAAGAGAATTTCCCGGTTTTCGTATCGAATTTGAAGGATGTCTTGGTTGCGTTTTCGGTCCTGGTATAGTTGTATTTGCCTTTCTTAAACGATTTTTCATCGATGGGGAAGGTCTGAACGCAGGGGTTGACCATATCGTTTGAGTCAACAGTGACCTCGATGACGCTGACGCCGTTGAAGTCATCGGCTGTTGCGTCCATATTACCTGATATAGAAATCTTGTAGCTGTTATCTTCCTTGCCAGCACTTATCGTGCATTTCGTAACTGACATCTCGCCATAAATAATCGAGCCGACTGTAACCGTTAGAGAGGAGGATCTTTCATATGGCTCTCCTGTCAACTCACCAATAGCCGATACGGTAATCTCATACGACCCTCTTAGAGAAGTGTTGTTATACGCATTTGCGTAGAACCCATCATTGGGGTCTTTATCTCCGTGGGCGCCGTCATCGTATAAGATAAGATTACCATCAACAGATCCATCCGGGCGTTGGACTTTTGCTATAACTAATGCACCGGTCACTGAGTTTTCATCATTTACCAATTGAGCCGATATATTGATATGCTCATTTAATCCATAGTCCGGTTTGTCGGTAAATGCGAAAAGTGCCAGGTTGCTATCAGCCTCGACTCTTACGGTGTACTTCTCTCCCTCCGGCGGAACATTTACACCTGAAACCTCCATTATCCAATCTCCGGGGTTCGGATCCGACACTGTATAATACTCATACGTATCTCTCTCCGCATACTTGATGTTAGGGTCAGCCAGAGCGCTATTAGAATCTATCTTTGTGCCATCCGGTTTATAAAGAACCAGGTCTATGTCGCTTCCTCCCCAGGATACGTTAAAGGTGGCGGTACTGACTGTTGAGTCCAAAGATACGGTATGTGTAACGGTCTCGGATTGATGGATGGTACCGGCAGCTTGCTGAACGCGCGATGGCGGCCTGCCGGGGAGTCTGTTGGGGTCGAAATGAACCAGAGTAAAACCCTCTTTCTCCCGCAGATACTTAATTATCTCAGTAATGTTGTTCGGAGTTATGGGTGAAATATCATGGAATGTTAGCACACACGGTTCATCTCTCCGCCACTTTTGGATTAGATCGCATGCTGTTTCCTCAACATCCAACACCGATGAGGCCAATGTATCTACTGCTGCACCCCGGTTATCTCCTGCCCCCATGATTACCTGGTAATGCAATTCACGAGCTCCTCCCCGTACACCCCAATTATCAACAAAATAAGGAGGTCTGAATATTTTCAGTGGGGTTTTGCCAAGCGCAGATTCAAGCTCAGCATTACAAGCCTCTATTTCATCTATTACAGCCGATTTATAAAGCGGCCATCCATACCAGAACCACATATGGTGCTGGGTGTGATTACCAATTACATGGTTGATGAAGTGTTTGCTGCCGGATAACACAACGTTGGCGTCAGCAACGTATCTTACAATATCTTCATTGCCGTGTACACTTCCTTTGTTTCTCCAAGTTTCAAATGGTGATAGCCATCCACACCCAGGATCGAGTTTGTACGGATCAGGCGATAATAAACACCCCAGAACATCACGCGGCGCTCCAGTATCTTTGCAACTGCTATCGCAGCCGACCATAAAAAATCCAGCTCTCACCGGCTTGCCATCAACATAGACATTTTTGAGCGCATCAACAATATTCTTCGTGTTTCCCGGCACAGGACCATCGTCAAAAGTAAGCATAAACTCTTTTCTTGCTTTGATCTTGATTGTCCTCTCCACAATCGTCGCAAGACCATCGTTATCTCTTAACAACAGAGAAACAACATAATCTTTAGCTTCAGTGTAGGTATGACTGATTACTTCACCCAGGGCTTCATTTCCATCGCCCAAAAACCATCTATATTTTGTAATTTGACCATCAGGGTCGTATGAGGATGAAGCATCAAATATTACCACATCTTGCAAAAAAGGAATTTCAGGAGAATTGACAAATGAGCCTACAGGAGCCTCCCAATCAGGGTCACGATCCTCCCAATCAGAGTCACGAAAAGGTGGGGACGGGTCTTCTCCAGTCAAGTAAACTACACGTGTACCCTCAGGATATCCGAAATAACTATATTTGAGATAATTCTTACCACCCACTACACGTATATAACCAGAGAATAACAGGTTGTACATATCCCAACTGCTTGATACTATTAACAGTTCGTCGGACGATTGTTGAGTAGTAAACGGTATACTTTGCTCATCTGTTATAATGGCGATAAGGTTGGTAAGAGCGGTGTTTGGAGTAACCATACCGCCCCAACCTATAACCGAGCCGGCAAAGGCGATTTGTGCGCAAAAGGTGGCTAAAAGAGCGAATATAAAAAGAGCGTATAGCGTATAGGGGGTATCGTATAGAGCATTTACGATTGGCGATTTGCGATTGTCCATGATTTTCCTCCTGTAAATAATCCGATCTTTCGCCTCAAAAAATGTACTTGGTTCTGTAAAGCCCTTCAGTATGAGTGGAAACCTGATTTACATTGCTCACACACAAATAATTAGGATACGACATTTTCCTTTGCATATCTGTAACTTATTTCACGGTAGCAACATAGAGGTTGGATGTCAAGAGAAATCATACGATTTTTTAGGACATTTTGTATTTTTGCGTAAATTGCAGTAAGTTCCCTCGCCGGGGTGGCGGCTCCGCCACACGGAAGGCGGATTATTGACAACCTGCCGTAAAACCACGCCTTCGGCGGACGAGCGGCAGGCTAAATATGCGTTGCCGTTCCAATGACGGATAAACGACCCCTTATCTGGATTCCCGCTAACGACTTGCGGGAATGACCCTTCGACGCGCTGCGCTTGCTCAGGGCAGGCCCTTCTTCGCTAGCGCTACGAAGGGCGGGCAACCCGGCGTAAAACGACGGGCTAAATGTGAGAACCCCGAAGCTGGCTTCGGGGCTAAACGATAGGAAAATTCCGGCAAAGTTCTTTCACCTGGCTCCTGACCTCATTGCTGAGGGACTTATCTATCCTGTATTCAGTATCGCTTGTTATCTCTACCGCCCTAATAACCGTATCCATCAAGCCGGATACGCTGTTCATTTGGTTTGTGCCCATCCCGTTCCTGGTAACAATAGGCGTCCCTAACCTGATGCCGCTATTAACGCCCTTGACCTTTTTTTCATAAGGCAGCCAAATCATATCAACAACCACCCCGCACTCCTCAAGCGCCTTCTGAACTGCTTGACCCGTTAATCCCTCACGAAAGCTGCTGACATCTACCAGCATCAAATGATTGTCCGTGCCGCCGGTCAGCACATCAAATCCCAATCGCACTAAATTCGCCGCCAGAGCCCCGGCGTTTTCCACTATCCTTCGCTGCCTGTCTTTGAATTCAGCCGAAAGCGTCTCCTTAAAAAAGACCGCCTTAGCCGCTACATTGTTCAAGTAAGGCGTCCCTTGCATACCTGGAAACGTCGCCCTGTCGATGTGCTCACACAAAGGCTGCTCTTCGCCTAATAATTTCACCCGCTGCTCATAGTCCTCTCCCATCAGAATCAGTCCGCCGCGCGGCCCGCCCATCTTATATGTGCTCGTGGTCGTAAAATGCGCCCACTTGATAGGCGAAGGATGAACCCCGCCTATCACCAATCCCGCAATATGGGAAATATCCGCCAGTAAATACGCGCCAACCTGGTCAGCTATCTGTCTAAATTTCTTAAAGTCGATTGACCTCGAATAAGCGCTTGCGCCGCATATAATCAATTTCGGCCTAAATTTTCGTGCCTGCTGCCTGATAGCGTCATAATCCAATAGAAAACTATTTTTATCGACATAATAACTTTCGACATCGAAAAATTTGCCGGTAAACGAAACCTTCGCTCCGTGCGAGAAATGCCCACCCTGGTCTATCCCCATACTCAGTATCTTGTCCCCTCTTTCCAATAGCGCCGTAAGCACAGCTAAATTTGCGCTTGTCCCCGAATGCGGCTGAACGTTGGCATATTTTGCACCGAAGGCCTGTTTTGCCCTGTCGATAGCCAGCCGTTCAATCTCATCTATCACCTCGCAGCCGCCGTGCAATCTCGCCCCCACAAAACCCTCCGCAGTCTTGTTCTGCACGACAGAACCCAACGCCGCCAGGACCGCTCGCGAACATCTATTCTCCGCTGCCAGAAGCTGAATCGTATCCTGCAGTCGTCCGTATTCTTTCCCTATCAAATCGTAGATTTCTCTATCCGCCTGCTCTAAAACGCTAAACAGACCTTCGTGATATTGTTCGAAACCTTCCACTTCCTTGGTTACCCTATTACAAAGACCTCTATCCAAACTCACAATACTTAGAAACTATCTCAAAACGCATAACGTCATTCTGAGCGCAGCGAAGAATCTCTCTTTTTGATAGGCCAGACCCTTCGCTTCGCTCAGGGTGACAGTTTTGAGATAATTTCTTATCCGCTGAAAAAACTTCTAATAATATCATTAAATGTCACGTAGATAATAAGCGCACCGACAAGCACCCACCCGCTGTATATCATTATCGCCTGCATTCGCTCACTCAACGGCGACCCTTTAATCTTCTCCACCATCACAAGCATAACCAGCCCGCCGTCAAAAGGCGGCCAGGGCAGCAAATTAAACACCACAATCACGGCACTTATAAGGCCAAGAAAATAGACATAATAAATCAACGGCTGCTCAGCCACAATTCGATAACTAAACGCAATAATCCCGACCGGCCCTATCAGGCTTCGCGGACTGACAAGCCCTCCAATCAAACGCTTTAGAGTCACGTAACTCTGCGCGATAAACATAATAGTCCTGTCCCACCCCATCACAACCGCATTGACCAGCCTCGACGGCAAAGTCGCTCCCCTCGCCTTGTAAGGCCTCTTCAAATCATCAAATGGAATATACTCAGCAAAGTCGGATTTAACGGCAATAGCATCGCCGCTTCTCACATCCAGTGCAACATCCCCTGCTATCTTATCATCGACACGATAATCAATCGTAATTCGCTCACCGCTGTATCGCCTGATTTCCTTTATTACATCGTAAAAGCTCGCTACCTTCGTTCCATCCACAGCCGTAATCACCGCACCGCGAGGGATGTCCAATCTCGCCGGCCCACCATTTGCGTCAATAGTCTTTGCGACAACCGAATGAGCCGCATCAAGCAAAAATGCAACGCCAATCCTGACCTCGTTGACATCCTTACGCCACTCAGGCCTGACGGTAACGCTTGTCTCTCTCTCAAACCCCTTGGCATCCGCCCGCAAGACCCTGACAGCCAGCTCCTTATCCTTGCTGTTCTTAATAATCTCACGCATCTGGCTATATGTGGGATTCTCAATGTCACCAGCACCAACAATAATATCGCCGATACGCAGCCCGGTTGCATTGCCATTCTCTTCTTTTTCGACGTCCGTCTTACCAAATGAACGCCGAACCTTATCACTAATTTTACGAACTGCCCCCCGCCTGCCATTTTTACTGCTATCAGATTTCGGTGTAAAACCTGCTATCCGCAACCGCGGAACCATCGAATAAATATGACCGAGGTCCGATTCGCTTTTTATCGTTTTCTCCGCAACACCTAAATCCAGCCGCATCCGACACTCAACCTGCTCAGCCGCACCGCCTTTCTTTGGTCGCTCAACCAACAGTGTCGCTTCGTGCGCAAAAGTTTCCTCAACTATATCCATCAGCTCCCAATAACTTCGCACCTCCTTGCCGTCTATGCCCTTGACGCTGTCGCCGTTTCGCAAACCTGTCCTCGCATATAATTGGTTGGCATCACTTCCAGAAACCTTCCCAACTGTCAGCCCCATCGGCAGCAAAATACCAAAAACCCTCTCCATTTCCCCAGGCAGTCGCTGCGCCACAAGCGCAAAATCCGCCACAGAACCGTCCCGGCGTTTTACCTTCAACCGAACCGCCTCATTCACATCCGACAATGCCGCCGCCACACCTATATTGCTAAAATCAAGGTCCTCGCTTTTTCCGTTGACCTCAATTATCTCGTCACCTGATTTCAAGCCCGCCAGCGCCGCCGGCGAATTTGGAATCACCCCCCCCACAATCGGCGGCGTCAAATTTATCCCGAAAAGAAACACTATCATAAAAATAATTACAGCGCTGAGCGCATTAAAACCTACTCCCGCCGCCAACACCGCCGCCCGAACAATAAAAGACTTATTCGCAAACGAACGCGGGTCTTTATTTTCCTTAACCGGCCCAATATCCTCCTGACCAAGCATCTTTACGAACCCGCCAAACGGAATAAGCCCAATTCGATATTCCACTCCCTCTTCACCCCCCTTCTTGCCAATAGTAAAACACAGCAGTCCCTCCCCTGCCTCATCACCCCCTTTAGCAAACAATTCAGGCAATATCCGCAGCCGCAAACCATCCTTGGTCCTTCGCAGACCAAAGAGAATCGGCGGCATAAAAATCGAAAACACCTCAACTTTTACCCCGCAGAGCTTCGCAACTACAAAATGGCCAAACTCGTGTGTCAGAACCACCGCCCCAAACCCAAGCAAAACTAACGCCACCTTGCCGAAAACCCCGATGTTGCGGACAATAAAAAAAACAATCGCTGCAAAGACAATAGCTCCGATAACCACCCGCAGCCACGTCTTCATCGATTTTTCTCTTTCAGCCATTAAAACTTCTCCAAACTAAACCTAACTATACAGCAACACCGAGCAACTGGCATAGACCGTTTTGGTCATTGGGATTTATGGCGTCAGCCATCCCTGCCGTCGGGCATCCCTTACGGGATTACGGGAGAGCTTTGAATTCCTGCCTGCCGGCAGGCAGGTGTTTAGGATTTAGGATTTAGCATTTAGAATTTCGTTCATATCGTTGTCCTAAAGATTTAAAGACTCTAACAAAAAGAAGTTTAGCCACAGAGTAAATTTATTTCATTCCTTCGACAAGCTCAGGATGGTGAGCAACGTCGAACCATTTTAGCCACAGAGAACACAGAGGACACAGAGAAATGAATTATAAACAGTGTAAATCTGTGTTAATCCGTGTCTTTTTCATTATGTTAGACGCTTTTATTTACGTTGTGGCAATAGTATATCGCCTCTGCCCATCTGTCAAGAACGACTTCCCACAATTCCCACTTCAAAAACCACCAATTCACTAATCAACTAATCCCCTGCTACCCTGATAACCTGATTTCCACCGTAAGGTGTCCTGTGGACTGCTACCTGTTACCCTGATACCCTGATAACCTCTACTTACGAGCATCGAGCATCAAGCATCGAGCATCCACTCACCAATCCTTCGATGGTGAGCATAGTCGAACCATTAACCATTTAACCAATTAACCAACCGTTTTTTTCTTGCCCCCGCCCCAGATTTCCTTTATAATTCCTTTTAGTTTTGGTAGGGTGGGCTTCAGCCCACCAATTCTCTCAAAACACACTCTTCTATGGCAAAATGAAAGGTGCAAAATGTCGGAGCCCAAGCGTTTGTTGACAATAAGCAGTTTTTGCTCACGTTGTGCAAAATATCTTTTTGTGAACAATTAACAACGGGTGATTAGTGGCAAAAAACAAGGCCAAATACGCAGACTGGACAAAAGAAGAGCTTATAAAGCGAATTGAAGCTCTCGAGAAGAGAAAAAAGTACGGCTTGGTGTGGGACGAGGAACGCACAAAAGAAAGGTTTGAAGCAGAGGCCGAAGGCAAACTCCCCGTCCTAAAAGAAATAAAATCCAAAGAGATTAAAACCGACCCACATAGTCCTACTCATATCTTAATTGAAGGCGATAATTACCACGCTCTTTCCGTCCTCAGTTACACTCACGAAAAGGATATCGACGTAATCTATATCGACCCGCCGTATAATACGGGCGCAAAAGATTGGAAATATAATAATGACTATGTGGATATAAACGACTCTTATCGACATAGCAAATGGCTCTCTATGATGTCAAACAGGCTTATAGTTGCGAAGAGGTTGTTAAAAGATGACGGTATTCTAATTTGCGCCATAGATGAGAATGAGCTTGCTCGTTTAGGATTGTTGCTTGAGGACTTATTCGGTGATCACGAAATCCATTGCATTACTATCGTTCACAATCCAAGAGGCATTCAGGGCAATAATTTTTCTTACACACACGAATATGCGTATTTTGTTTTTCGCCAAAATCTCAAAGTAATTGGCAAACGACGGATTAGAGAAGAAGATATTTACTGGTCTAATTTAAGAAATTGGGGCGGTGAATCGAAAAGGGAAGATGCTAGGAATTGTTTTTACCCTATTATTATTGAAAACGAAAAAATAGTTGGTTTTGGCGATGTTGTCACGCAAGATATTCATCCTGAAAAACAAACTGAAAAAAAGGGAAATCAATATTATGTTTATCCCATAGACAAAAAAGGTGTGGAAAGAAAATGGCGTTACGCTCGGCAAAGTGTTGAGGAGATTAAAGATTTATTGAGGGCAAAAAAGACACGGTCTGGATATGAAATTGAATTAGGAAAGGATTTTGGCACGGTAAGAACTGTTTGGCAAGATAACAGGTACGATGCCAACGAATACGGCACAAAACTTGTACACAATTTAGTTCCCACTGCTCACTTTGATTTTCCAAAGTCGGTATTTAATACTTATGACTGCATTGCACCTATTTTATCCGAAAGGAAAAATGCTATTGTGCTTGACTATTTTGCGGGTTCTGGAACAACAGGTCATGCAGTTATGATTTTGAACAAAGAAGATGGAGGAAAAAGGCGAATTATTCTATGCACTAACAATGAAAATAATATTTGTACCGATGTATGTTATCCAAGGATAAAAAAAGTTATTGAAGGACACGATAACTATCCCGATATTACAAACATTCCATCTAACCTCAAGTATTTTCGTACCGCGTTTGTTCCATCTGAGTCAACAGACCGAAATAAAGAACTGCTCACGAAACAGGCAGTAGAGATGCTTTGCCTTCGGGAAAATACTTTTGATTTTGTTTCCGAAACAGAAACCTACAAGATTTATAAAAACAATGACCGCTACACCGGCATTATTTTCGACCAGCTTTCGATTCCTAAATTCAAAAAGGCAGTCTCTAAATACGATAAACCGATAAGCGTTTATGTTTTTTCTCTCGGCGATGATGATTTTTCTGAGGAATTTGCCGATATGAAAAAAACTATAAAAGTCTGTTCAATTCCCGAAGCTATCCTGCGGGTATATCGGAGGATTTTTAAGTAATGTTTTTACGTCGATACCAAACAGAAGCTGTCGAAAAGTTAAAATCTACGGCAAATAACTTGCTCGAACTTCAGGGTAATAAAACCATCATCTTTGAAGCTCCGACCGGTTCGGGCAAAACAGTAATGATGGCAGAATTTCTCAAAGAGTTTGTGGAAAACAGAGAAGATGACAAAAAATTTTCATTTATGTGGGCTGCTCCTCATCAGCTTCATACACAGAGCAAAGATAAGCTTGAACGGTATTATTTCGATAGTAAAGCTTTGCGATGTTCATATTTTGAAGACCTTACTGACAAACAAATCGGTGAAAACGAAATTCTCTTTCTTAACTGGGAAAGCATCAACAAGGCCGACAATATTTACATAAGGGATAACGAAAATGAATTTAATCTCTCTCGGGTAATCGAAAATACGATTGACCAGGGACGCATTATTATACTTGTTATCGATGAAAGCCATTTTGCTGCCAAAACAGAAACATCTCAGGAATTGATACAGATGATTCAGTCCAAAATTTCTGTTGAGGTTTCTGCCACTCCGCACATCAAGGGGGATGAGCAAATCACCGTCCACAGAGAAAAAGTCATCGAAGAAGAAATGATTAAGAAGCGAATCGCACTTAATCCAGGGTTCAAGAATATCATCCAACAACAGAGACTTGGCGAAGTGGGTGTAACGAGTACCGCGGCAGAGACCACTAACGAGCTTGTTATCAAAGCCGCCCTCCAAAAACGTGAAGAACTCAAGTCGGGACTACAAGACATCGGCTCGACAGTGAATCCTTTGATGCTTATTCAGCTTCCCGATCGACGTCAGGGCGTTGAAGATGTTCGGGACGAAGTCACTCAAATCTTAAAAGACAAACATTTAATTACCATCGAAAATGGAAAACTTGCAATTTATCTTTCTGAAGATAAAACCAATCGGGAGAATATCACAAAGAACGATAGCGAAGTCGAAGTCATGATATTCAAACAGGCAATTGCATTGGGCTGGGATTGTCCGCGTGCTTGCATCCTCGTTCTATTCCGCAATTGGAAGAGCATCACCTTTTCTATACAAACTATCGGAAGAATCCTAAGGATGCCCGAACTGAAACACTACGATAACGAGGAACTCAATACAGGCTTTGTTTACACAAATCTCAGCGACATTTCGATACAAGAGGACATAGCCGGCTCCTATCTGACCATAAACCATTCGAGTCGGAAACCAGACTACAAAAATATTTCGCTCCGGTCGGTCCACTCAAAGCGATTTCGTGAAGAAACTCGGTTAACCCCTCAGTTCATTAGAGACTTTCTTGATGCTGCAAAGGAACTGAATCTTGCCAAGCGGATTAACACCAATGTTACAGATATTCAAGCGGAACTTATCACCGATGGAATTATTACGAACCCTGACAGAGCCTTTGAACATCTTTCCGACAGAGACCTATTCGATGAGCACTCCGGCCAGACAGTGCAGATAACCCAGACCGAAAGAGAGGTACAAGTTCTGTTCGACCTATTTACAAGAGACAATTTGTCGCCTTTTGCTCCTGAGAAGCGCTCGATCGGCAGAGTCAAAGATGCAATTTACCGTTTCTTCCAATATGAATTTCCGATGAAGTTTGAATACGGCGGGGTTAACGCTCAGATGGTGGTGCTTTCCCTCAAAAACCAACAAAATTTCATCAATGTAATTAACCGAGCCAAAGAGATTTATCAGCAGAATATTGGAAAGAGAAAGAAGGAACTGGTAACAGATGAGCACTGGGAGATACCGAAGTCAATCAATTTTGACAACAACTACACTTTGCGAGATACTATGCTAAATATTCTGGAACCGTTCTTTGAAGCGAAAAACGCCTCATTGCCGGAACAAGACTTTGTAACATATCTGGAATCAAAAGCAGATGATATCGAATGGTGGTTTAAGAATGGACAAAGAGACGGAACATACTTTGCAGTTCCATATGTCGAAAAGGGGGAATTGGAGCCGTTTTATGTCGATTGGATTGTGCAATACAAGGACGGTAAAATAGGACTGTTTGATACTAAGGAAGGTATTACTGCTGAAACGGCAAAAACAAAAGCTGAAGGTCTTGCAAAATATATAAAGGAGGAGAATTCCAAAGGCAAAAACCTTTTTGGTGGTATAGTCATCCGGAAAGATAATAGTTGGCGCTACAACGACATGGAGGTGTACGAATACAACGAGAAGGATTTATCCAACTGGAAGTTCTTGTAAGTCCTTTGTGGAAAACACAACTGAGAGAATATCAAAGTCCACGGCGGCTGGCCAAATGCCTTCTCGCCCTGTCGGCCGACCAATCCGTTGCTTTTTAACCACAAATTCTCACGAATTTTCACTAATTCTTTTTCGTGTTAATTCGTGGCTATTTTTCTCTGTGTTCTCTGCCTGCCCCTGCAAGCAGTTAGCAGGGGTCCCGCCGGAGCTTGCCCGCCGTAGGCGGGGCAAAATCCAGCATCAACCCATCTACTCCTCCCTTCATTCAAAAATCTTGATTCTCAAAACCATGTTTCTTAAAGCACTCCATAAGTATATACGCATACACTTATATACTCTTGTAGCCAAGACCGTGTAATCTCTTCCTAATCCGCGAGCAAAATCAAATCGTCTCTCAAATCGAGGCCGAGCAGAAAATCGTTCACGAAAACAAAAAACTAATCGAAATCTTTGAAAAGAAGATTGCTGACACCGTAGCCTCCCTCTGGTCAAAGTAGCTCAGCCCCCTGCAATTCCAGCATCATCAATTCCATCACTTCAAATCCCCGAAGATTGAATCACTCTATAAGTATATACGCATATACTTATATACTCTTGTAGCCAAGACCGTGTAATCTCTTCCTAATCCGCGAGCAAAATCAAATCGTCTCTCAAATCGAGGCCGAGCAGAAAATCGTTCACGAAAACAAAAAACTCATCGAAATCTTCCAAAACAAAATCTCCGACACCATCTCCGCCCTCTGGGCTTAAACACGCCTGTATCAAACTAATCGTCCCAAAACCCTGAGTCTTGAAGCACTCCATAAGTATATACGCATACACTTATATACTTTCTCACGCCACCCCCGCCAAATATCGAGTATCAAGCATCGATAATCCAGCATCGAGTATCGAGCATCCAGCATCGCTTGTCCGCAGTAGCTTCAGCAAAGTCGGAAGTATCCAGCATCGAGCTTTATCCGCCAGTGGCGGAATCCAGCATCGAGTATCCACTCACCACTCACCATTCTCTACTTGAACTATGACTTCGCCGCTGGCTGGTAACATCCAGCCGAGGGGCAAAGCCGAAAAGCTGACCACAGATACCCGTATCGAGGACAGATTCGGCTCTGACCAATAAGGCGTTTTCAAACGCCTGCGGCGAAGTCCCTCTGTGTTCTCTGCGACCTCTGTGGCCCTAAAATCAGCCGTGTGAATCAGTGAAATCCGTGTCTAAAAAATTTGTGTCCGTTCGTGTCCATTCGTGGTTAAAAAATCTGTAGTTTAGCGTCTTGGTGCCTTTGTGGCTAATTTTGTCTTTTGCCCTTTGTCCTTCGCTCTTCGTCCCTACTCCCAAAGTCAAGAAGTGCAAAAAAATGGTTCAAAAAGTGTACATTTTGGTACATTTTTGCTCAAAACACGCGCATTTTTGATAAAAAAGTGCAAAAAAGTGCTCATTTTTACCCTCATTTTTACGCTAATAATCAATATGTCCTATAAAATCATACTATTATCTATCACCAACCGCCCCATTTTCAAAATTTCTCGAAAAAAACCCCTAAATTTCAATTTTTTTTATCTTTTTATTATCTTTTTTTATGTATTCCGTGCTCTATTGTCCCTCGTCCAACGTCCCTATTGTGTCCTCCATCTACCCTGCTTGCACTGAGCCTGCCGAAGTGAGCGAGCGCAGCGAGTCGAAGGGTGCCTTCCGCCCCCTGATCCCCGACCCCGGATTACTGTCCCCTCTTATCCTGTTCTGCTAATACAATCTGCCGATATAGGAACTGTTAAATTTTTCAAAAAATCTTTTGCAAAAGGCTAACATTTTTGTATAATGTTTATTATGAATGAAAATCGCATAATTTGTTCATCCTTCAAGGCCGTTTTCGGCCAAAGCCTGCTGCTATTGCGCCGCGAGGCGCAATAGTCCACCCACAAAATCCATCTAAAAACATTGTTTTTTTGCAAAATCGTAGAATTTTTGCGCCCTTTAGGGCATAATTAGAAAGTTCTTAACCACGGCTTGCACAGATTTCACTGATTTTTATTCTGTGTTTATCCGTGGAATCCTTCGGCTATGCTCAGGACAAGTTCTGTGGTTAAAAAAAGGAGAAAACCAGATGTCAGAAGAAAAAGTAATAATTTTCGACACCACTTTACGTGATGGCGAGCAATCGCCGGGCGCTTCGCTTTCGGTCAGCGAAAAACTCGAAATCGCCCAGCAGCTTGCGGTTTTGGGCGTGGATGTAATTGAGGCCGGCTTTCCAATCTCTTCGCCTGTGCAGTTTGAGGCTACCAAACTTATCGCCGAGCAGGTCTCCGGCCCTGCCATTGCGGCGCTGGCGCGTGCGAATGAAAGCGACATTGAAGCGGCGGGCAAGGCGATTGCGGCGGCCAAGAAAAAACGCATACACACCTTCATCGCAACCTCGTCGATTCATATGAAACACAAGCTCAAGAAAAGTCCCGATGAAGTTTTGAAAATGGCTATCGAGGCGGTCAAATATGCAAAGACATTTGTCGAAGACGTGGAGTTTTCGCCGGAGGATGCCTGCAGGAGTGAAATGCCGTTTTTGATTGAAGTTTTAACTGCCGTTATCGAATCCGGCGCAACAACGCTGAACATTCCCGACACCGTCGGGTATGCTCTGCCATACGAATACGGCAGGCTTATTGCGCAACTTAAAAGCGATGTCCCCGGCATCAATAAATGTGTGATAAGCACACACTGTCACAATGACCTTGGTATGGCGGTTGCAAACTCGCTGGCCGGCGTGCGAAATGGCGCGCGGCAAGTTGAGTGCACTGTCAATGGCTTGGGCGAGCGGGCAGGGAACGCTGCGCTCGAAGAAATCGTTATGGCTATTCGCACCAGAGCCGACTTTTTCGCACAGGCAGGCACAGCACCGTTACGCACCAATATTAACACGAAGGAAATATACCGAACAAGCCAGCTTGTGTCGCGGCTGACTGGTTTTGTCATTCAGCCCAACAAGGCCATCGTTGGCGCCAATGCCTTTGCGCACGAGGCGGGAGTGCACGTTGACGGCGTTCTCAAAGAGCGCACCACTTATGAGATTATGACGCCCGAGACAATTGGTCTAAGCGGCTCACGGATGGTGCTGGGCAGACACACCGGGCGACATGGCTTTGTAGATAGGTGCAAAAAACTCGGCTTCAAACTGTCCAAACAGGAGATTGAACGCGCGTATCAGAGGTTTCTGGAGACAGCAGACAAGAAAAAAGAAGTTTTCGACGAGGACCTCGCAGCGATAATCAACGACGAGGTCCGCGTTGTAGAGCAGATTTACCAATTAGAGTATCTACACGTTGCGTGCGGGACGGGGACATTGCCGACTGCGAGCGTCAAGATGATGGTGCGCGGAGAGGTTAAAATGGCAGCGGCTTACGGCGATGGGCCGGTCGATGCGGCTTATGAAGCGATAAGACAGGCGACAGGACTTTCGCCCAAATTAGAAAGCTATTCTCTTCGAGCGATTACAAGCGGCAAAGAGGCCCTCGGCGAGGCAACCGTCGGAATCTCTGAAGACGGCAGAACATATATTGGCCGGGGCGTCTCAACCGACATCATCGAGGCCAGCGCAAAGGCTTATGTCGATGCAATCAACAGAATGGTCGCAGCGAAGACAAAAGAACAGCCACCGGAAGTAAAGGCAGGACTTTGAAAAAAAGGCCACAGAGGTCCCTTCGACAAGCTCAGGGCAGGCACAGAGAGCACAGAGAAAATAAATAAAGTCAGACACGGATTAACACAGATTTAACGGTTAGAATTAAGGACAGAAAAAATCCTAATATCTAAACCCTAAATCCGAAACAAATTCTAATGAACAAAGTTCGAGATTCAAAACGAGATTCTTCGCTGCGCTCAGAATGACAGCGGAGGAAAGTGAGCAGTGTATGGGTATGACAATTACAGAAAAAATCCTTGCTAAAGCGGCAGGGAAGAAGAAGGTTTCGACGGAGGAGATTGTCGAGGCGAAGATTGATGTCGTGATGTGCCACGATGTTACGGCACCAGCGGCGATTTCGATGCTGGTTGAAAAGGGCATCGACAAAGTGTTCGACCGGAAAAAGATTGTCGTAACGCCTGACCATTTTCAGCCGGCCAAAGACGTCAAAAGCGCTGAGCTACACAAGCGATTAGATGAGTGGGCAAGACGGCACAAGATAAAATACTACTACAAGCTCGGAAAGGCCGGCGTGTGTCACGCGCTACTGCCTGAGCAGGGACATATCAGGCCAGGCGAAGTAATTGTAGGCGGCGATTCGCATACCTGCACATACGGGGCATTTGCGTGTTTCAGCACCGGTGTCGGCTCAACGGATTTAGCGGCGGCGATTGCGACAGGGAAATTATGGTTTAAGGTGCCGGCCTCGATGAAGTTTGTCCTCAATAGGAACCTATCCCGTGGTGTGTATAGTAAGGACGTTATATTAGCCATTATCGGCAGGATTGGGGTCGATGGAGCAGCTTATAAGGCGATGGAATTTGTCGGGCCAGCGTTAGAAAAGATGTCGATGGAAGCACGAATGACGATGACGAATATGGCAATCGAAGCAGGCGCAAAAAACGGCATAATCGGATTCGATGAGGTTACAAAAAAATATCTCGATGAACATCTGAAAGACAAAAAGAAATACAGGGTTTATGAATCCGACAGCGATGCAGAATATATTGCGGTTGAAGAGTTCGACTGCTCGAAATTAGAGCCGATGGTTGCACTGCCGCATCTGCCGAGCAATGCTGTGCCGATAGGTGAATGTCGCGGAAAGAAAATGGACCAGGCATATATCGGCAGTTGCACAAACGGGCGGATTGAAGACCTGCGAATCGCTGCGAAGATTCTCAGAGGAAAGCAGGTAGCGATTCGGACGATAATTGTACCTGCGACGCCGAGCATCTGGAAACAGGCCAAAGACGAAGGCTTGTTCGACATATTCTATGAAGCCGGCTGTGTAATCGCGGCGCCAACCTGCGGGGCATGCTTAGGCGGATTTATGGGCGTTCTGGCGGCAGGTGAAAAATGTGTCAGCACAACAAATAGAAATTTTGTCGGCAGAATGGGAGACCCAGAGAGCGAAGTGTATCTTGCAAGTCCGGCGACGGCAGCAGCGAGCGCAGTTGAAGGGAAGCTGGCGGACCCAAGGAAATATTTTTAACCACAGATTACGCGGATTACACAGAAGATATAAAAGGCAAGGAGAAGAAAATTTGCTGTATTCGGAGTTAACAAGGAACATAATTGGTGCGGCTATTGAGGTTCATAAAGTGCTGGGGTCGGGTTTTCTTGAAAGTGTATATGATGAGGCGGTGGCGATAGAGTTCGAGTTAAAGAATATACCTCATGAGCGACAAAAGAGTATAGATGTCTTTTACAAAAATAAATGCGCGAAACATTTTGTTTGCGACTTCTTAGCATACGGCGAAATTATTGTGGAAACTAAAGCGATAAAAGAAATTACAGATATTGAAGTTGCACAAGTCCTGAATTACCTGAAGGCAGGGAAATTCTCCCTGGGGTTGATACTGAACTTCGGGAGTAAATCTCTGAAAGTGAAACGAGTGATAAACACTCCGTGAAATCAGTGTAATCCGTGGTCAAAAAAGGAAATGATTATGGCAAAAGCTCATGTTTACAAACGAGACCATATAAATACCGATGAGATAATACCGGCCAGGTACTTAAATACCGACAACGAAGCGGAGTTGGCCAAGCACTGTATGGAAGGTCTGGACAAAGATTTTGTCAAAAAGGTCAAACCCGGCGATTGTATAGTAGCAGGTGAGGATTTCGGCTGCGGGTCATCGAGAGAACACGCCGTCTGGGCCATTCGCGGCGCAGGGGTGCAGACAGTAATTGCAAAATCTTTTGCGCGAATCTTTTATCGCAATGCCATCAATGGCGGATATTATGTAATAGAACTGCCTGAGGCAACAGAAAAAATCAACAATGGCGACCAGGTTGAAATCGATTACAAAGCAGGGTTGATTAAGAACAAAACAAGTGGTAAAGATATAAAGTTTGAGCCGCTGCCGGGATTTGCCTTGGATATAATAGACGCTGGTGGTTTGTTAGAACATATAAAGAAGGTAAAAAGGAAAAAGGCAAAAGTAAAAAGGGCGTATGGCGGATAGTTTCTGGATTCCCGCTTTTGCGGGAATGACAAAAAGGACACTTGTAGTCGATAAACGTGAAAGGAAGAAGAAGTGTATAACATCGCAGTAATTCATGGTGATGGGACTGGGCCGGAAGTGATTGCCGAGGCGGTGAAGGTATTAAAGGCCGCTGCGGACAAATTCAAATTCAAGGTCGATTTAACGAACTTTGACTTCGGCGGTGAAAGATACAAAAGGACCGGCGAGACCTTGCCGGATAGCGCAATCGAGGAGCTTCGCAAGTTCGATGCGATACTACTTGGCGCTATCGGACATCCGGATGTTCCGCCGGGGATATTAGAGAAGGGGATACTGCTTAAACTCCGATTTGAACTGGACCAATATATAAACCTGCGGCCTGTTCGGCTGTATCCAGGGGTGGAGACGCCGATAAAGAACAAAGGGCCGGATGATATAGATTTTGTTGTTGTCCGCGAAAATACCGGCGACCTTTATACCGGCGTGGGAGGATTTTCTATGAAAGGCACGCCGCAGGAGGTGGCGGTGCAGGCAGCGGTCTATAGCCGATTTCAGGTCGATAGGTGCCTGCGATATGCGTTTGAATATACCCGCAAATACGGTAAAAAAGCACGCGGCAAAGGTGAAAATAATACGCTTGCTCTGTGCGGCAAGACCAATGTGCTGACATATATTTATGATTTGTGGGAGCGGGCGTTTCACGAAATGGGTAAGGCCGAGTATCCGGATATAAAAAGAGAATATTACCACGTGGATGCAACCTGTATGTGGTTTGTGAAGAACCCGGAGTGGTTCGATGTGATTGTTACGGGCAATATGTTCGGCGACATTATCACAGACCTTGGTGCGATGATTCAGGGCGGGATGGGCATCGCCGCGGGCGGAAATATCAACCCCGAAGGCGTCAGTATGTTTGAGCCAATCGGCGGAAGCGCACCAAAATATACAGGCAAAGGCGTTATTAATCCATTGGCGGCGATATGCGCAGCGCAAATGATGCTTGAGCATCTCGGCGAAGAAAAGGCAGCAAAAAAAATTGAGGATGAGGTAAAATATATCACTGCAAATAAGCTAAAGTCTCTGGCAGCGGGAAAGATGGGATATTCGACAAAACAAATCGGTGATTTAGTAGCAGAAAAGGTAACAGAATAGGGTGAAATCCGAATGTCGAAATACGAAATTCGAAACAAATACGAATATAAAAATCCGAAACTCGAAACAAATTCAAATGACCGAATTTCAAAATTCCAAAAAGGGCCAATGGCTGAACTGAGAGACACAAAACGTTATGATTTAGAAGACAGAACGCTACGGTTCGCGCTTAGGGTAAGGGCGTTTGTGAAGAAGCTGCCCAAGACGGTAGCCAACATCGAGGATTCAAAGCAACTGGTCAATGCATCGGGTTCGGTAGGTGCTAACTATATTGAGGCCAATGAGGCGCTAAGCAAAAAGGACTTTGTGATGCGCATAAAGATATGTCGCAAGGAGGCCAAAGAGAGCAGATACTGGCTAAAACTTGTCAATACGAACGGTGATTCCGGACTTGAACAGGAGCGGGAGGAACTGATACAGGAAGCAACCGAGCTAATGAATATATTCGGGTCGATATTACGTAAGAGTGAGTGATGTTTTGAGCATTAGGTATTTGGAACTTCGATATTGTTTCGGATTTCTTTAAGCTATGCCTGCGAATTTGACACCGGAATATTTTAAGGCGGAGCAGTGGTTTCGGACGGCGGGGACGAACGAGGAGAAGATACTTGCGCTTGAGCGGATGTTAGCCGTGATGCCCAAGCATAAGGGCACCGATGGTCTAAAAGCGGACCTTCGGCGAAAACTAAGTAAGTTCAAGGAAGCAGCGACTCAAAAAAAACACGGCAAACAGACAGACATTTTTCATATTCCGCGAAGCGGCGCAGGTCAGATTACACTTCTGGGACTGCCTAACTGCGGGAAAAGCTCCATCGTTGCGGCGCTGACGAATGCGAAGGTCAATGTCGCTGATTTTCCATTTGCGACGACAGGGCCGGTGCCCGGGATGGTGATATCTGAGGATGTTCAGATTCAGCTTATCGATATGCCGCCGATTACGGCTGATTATGTGGCGCCCGGGCAGGTGGGGACATACCGCAACTGCGATGTAATTGCCATTGTGATTGACCTATCCGGCGATGTGCGTAAGCAAATCCAGGTGTGTCACGATTTTCTGGAGTCGAGGAGTCTTTTAATTGATGAGCAGACGCCAGCGTTTGACAACCAAGGCAACGCCATCGGCAAGAGGTTGTTTTGCATAATCACGAAATCCGATATTGCGCAGCCGGGTGCGATTGAAATGGTAAAGAGGTTGTGCAAGAGGCCATTTGAATTTGTTGAGGTGTCGGCCAAAACGGGCGAAGGTATTGAGAAGCTGCCGGGTGTATTTTTTAAGCAGTTAGGGATAATACGGATTTATGCCAAGCCGCCCGGCAAGCCTGCCGATATGAATGAGCCGTTCACGATGCCTGCGGGGTCAACGGTGATGGATATGTCGATGGCTATTCACCGGCAGCTGGCGGAAAAGCTGAAGTTTGCGAGGGTCTGGGGCACCGGCGTCTATGCGGGGCAAAACGTTCAAAGAACGCACATCTTAAATGATAAGGATATTGTGGAATTACATTTTTCGTAAGTGAAAACTCCAAATAAACATCGTCAGTGGTGGATTCTGGCTGTCGTGCTCCTTGCGCACGGTTTTGTGTTACTGTGTGGTTGCCAGGACACGGCTTTGGGCAGTTCGATTCGGCTGGTCGAATACTTTAGAATTCAGGTTGTGGATGAGCAAACCGGTCGAGGCGTGCCTATGGTTGAACTAAAGACCGTCAACAACATTCAGTATTTTACCGACAGCAACGGGATTATCGCGTTCTACGAGCCGGGGTTGATGAACCAAGAGGTATTTTTTTTCGTGGAAAGTCACGGATACGAATTTGCCAAAGACGGATTTGGGTTTCGAGGGACAATCCTACGGCCAACCGCGGGCGGCAACACCACAATCAAAATAAAGCGTGTCAATATTGCGGAAAGATTATACCGGATGACAGGTCAGGGCATCTATTGTGACAGTATTCTGACAAAGCAGTCCGTGCCGGTGAAAGAACCGCTGCTAAATGGTTTGGTTTTAGGGCAGGACTCGGTCCAGACCTGCATTTACCGTGGGCGGCTACATTGGTTCTGGGGCGATACGAGCAGACCATCGTATCCTCTTGGGAATTTTTCCATGTCCGGTGCAACTTCGGAGCTGCCGGGTCGCGGCGGACTCGACACCGGCGTCGGGGTAAATCTTGAATACTTTGTTGACGACAAGGGCTTTAGCAAGAAAATGTGCCCGATGGCTGAACCCGGAATGGTATGGATGGAGACTCCGCTGACAGTTATTGATAAGCAAGGCAATGAACGGCTGATTGCAAAATATGCGCGTATGAAAGACCTCGGCGTGGCATACGAGAGAGGGCTGGTTATCTATGACGATAAGAGCGAGCAATTCGAGAGACTGGCGCGATACGACCCCAATTTCTTGCTTGTTTCTGATTTCGGACATCCCTTTCGTGTCCTGGTCGATGGCCAATCGTATTATTACTTTGCTGCACCTTTTCCATTAGGCGTCCGAATGCGAGTCAAGGCCGACTGGGAAGATGTTATTGACCCGAACAGCTACGAGATTTATACGGCTCTGGAACCAAACGGCCAAGCCAGACAGGACAAGAAAAGTAGATGGATAAAGGCAGGCGAGATGACTGGAAGCGACTGGTCCAAGAGGCAATCCGTAAGACGCGCCCTGCGGCAGGAGAGAGAGACAGCGTGTCTATATGATATTGAAACCGGCAGGCAGGTGTCACCGCACGGGGGTTCAGTTTATTGGAACACCTATCGACGGCGATGGATAATGATTGCGGTGCAGCAAGGCGGCGAGTCATCTTTTTTAGGGGAGGTCTGGTATGCGGAGGGCGATACGCCCGTTGGCCCGTGGGCCTATGCGAAAAAGATTGTTACACACAACAAATACTCATTCTACAATCCGAAGCATCATCCGTATTTCGACCAGAATGGCGGCAGGTTGATATACTTTGAAGGGACATATTCTCACACGTTCTCCGGTGAACCGGCCAATGCCACACCGCGGTATGATTACAACCAGATTATGTATCGATTGTCTCTGGACGACCCGCGATTGTTTTTGCCTGCAGCGGTGTACCAGTTGCGAGACGAGGCCGGGCGGGTTGAATACCTGACGCGAGAAGAGATTGATAGCGGCAACAAGTGGGAGTTTGTTGAGGAAAATCCGTTCTTTGCCATTCCACCTGACAGGGTTTATCCGGGGCTTATTCCGATTTATACGAGTCGCTTGAAAACCCAAAAAGGCGCCACAACAATTTTGAAGGCCGGCTCACCATCTCAATCCGGCGAGAAGCCACTGTTCTATGCGATTGCTGCCGATGATGACATCAAGAGCAAACAACCACCCGCGACAGCCTTGCTTTACGAATATCGAAACGACAGCACCGGTGGGTATCTTTACTCCACAAATCCGGAACTGCATATCAAGGGCTGGAACCGCACGGCTAAGCCGATATGCCGCGTCTGGAAGACACCAGCCAGCCAGTTTCTTTTCGATGGCAAGGCAAGACCTGCTGGGTATTAAAAAAAAACCGCAATAACCCCCGATTACGACTTTCGAGGGCAAGATTGCGGGGCTAAATATGGAGAGATAAGAAAGTGGGTAAATGGGGTGATGACAGGTTGCAATTTGCGGGATTTGTTTTTATAATTTTGACTCGGTATTTTTCACGATTGAAAAACCAGAAATTTCAAGGAGATTGAATTATGGAAAAGATTCGTAAGGTCATTACGGTTGTGGCGGTAGTGGGGTTTATTTGGTGGGCGGGTGGTGCGGAGGGTGCGGACTCCGGCGGTTCAACGAATCTTATAAAGAATCCATCGTTTGAAGAGGCTGCGGATAATATGCCTGTCGGGTGGAGTCAGGAGAGCTGGGGCGGGGAGCCGGTGTTTAAGTATGTGGAGGGCGGGCGTTCGGGCAATAAGTGTGTAATGGTGTCGTCAGAAAGCGGGGCAGATTCGGCCTGGCAAACCAACGTCGTTATCAAGCCACATTCACAATATAAGTTGACGGGCTGGATTAAGACGGAGAATGTGACTGCAACGAGCGGCAAAGGTGCGCTATTGAATTTGCATAACATTCAGCCGATGCAGACGCAGGCAATTATCGGCACCAATGACTGGACGCAGGTGGAGCTGTTCTTTGAGTCGGGGGGCAACGAAAGCGTGGGAATCAATTGTCTGTTAGGCGGGTGGGGGCTGGCAACAGGGAAGGTGTTTTACGATGACTTGAGTCTTGAATTGATTTCGACAAGGACAATAAATCCGGCTGTAAAGATTGATGCGGGCAAAACCGGTGAGCCGATTTCAAAATATATTTATGGCCAGTTTATTGAACATTTAGGCCGGTGCATTTATGGCGGTATCTGGGCGGAGATGCTTGAGGACCGCAAGTTTTACTATCCGGTTGGGAAGAATGAGTCACCGTGGAAGGTTGTCGGTAATGCAGCTAACGTAAAGATGAATAAAGAGAATCCATTTGTCGGTGAGCATACGCCACAGATTAGTCTATCCGGCGATGGGACAACTTGCGGAATACAACAGGGCGAACTTGGATTGGTTAAAGGAAAGGAGTATAGCGGCCGGATAATTCTGGAGGGGGACAGGTCGGTTAAGGTGAGTGTGAGTTTGGTATGGGGCCCAGGTGAGAGCGACCGACAAATCATAATAATCGACAAGCTTATTTCTAAATATGTTACCAGACAATTGCGTTTCAAGGCCGGTGGTGACAGCAACAATGGACGTCTGGAAATTGTTGGGCGAGGCAAAGGGACATTTAGAATCGGGACGGTGTCACTTATGCCTGCGGACAATATAAAAGGTATGCGGGCCGATACGATTAAGATATTGAAAGAGCTTAACTCGCCAATATATCGCTGGCCAGGCGGCAACTTTGCCAGCGGTTATGACTGGCGCGATGGAATTGGCGACCGTGATAAACGCCCGCCTCGCAGAAATCCTGCCTGGAGCGGATTGGAGCATAACGATTTTGGGCTGGATGAATATATTGCGTTCTGTCGGGAGATTAGGACTGAGCCTTTAATTACTGTCAACAGCGGTTTTGGTGATGACCATTCGGCGGCTGAAGAGGTTGAATATGCAAACGGCTCGCAGGATACGCCGATGGGCAAGTGGCGGGCGGCAAATGGGCACCGCGAGCCATACGATGTTAAGTGGTGGTGCATCGGCAATGAAATGTATGGCAACTGGCAGCTTGGATATATGCCACTTGAGCAATATGTTCACAAACACAATCTTTTTGCCAGAGCGATGCGTAAAGTTGACCCAGCCATCAAGCTGACTGCTGTCGGAGAAGTGGGGCGTTGGTCGGAAGGGATGCTCAAGAACTGTGCCGACTATATGGACATTATCAGTGAGCATTTTTACAGAGGGGCAAAGGAATCGGTGATGGAACATGTAAGGCAGGCACCGGATGCGGTGCGCGGGATAGTTACGCCACATCGCGATTACAGAAAACGCTTCGAGTCGCTCAAAGGTAAGGACATTCGTATTGCAATTGATGAGTGGAATTACTGGTATGGAGAACATTTGTATGGCGAAATCGGCACTCGATATTTTCAGAGAGATGCTTTAGGTATCGCGGCGGGGCTTCAGGAAATGATACGCAATAGCGACATTGTCTTTATGGCAAACTACGCGCAGACGGTCAACGTTATTGGGGCTATCAAGACCACAAAGACCGCTGCGGCATTTGAGACAACAGGATTGGTTTTGAAGTTGTATCGAGAGCATTTTGGCCAGCTTCCGGTGGCTGTCAGTGGTGAGGCGTATCCGTTAGATGTTGCGGCGGCGTGGACGAAAGGCAAAAAGGCACTGACTATCGGCATCGTCAATCCTACGGAGCGAAAGTTTGAGCTTCCGATGGAGCTTGATGGAGCGAAACTATCCGGCAAAGGGACGCTGCGAGTGATTGCGAATAATGACCCGATGGCATATAATGAGCCGGGCAAAGAGCCGAAGGTTGTGATTGAGGAAAAGCAGGTTAGCGGAATTTCCGATAAGTTAGAAGTTCAGCCGTATAGTGTCAATATTTATGAGCTGGCGGTGCGATGAAATCCATGTTAATAATTTTAACCACGGATTACACCGAATACACAGAAAATATAAAAGACAAGCTCAACCTTGTGGAATAAGAAATGGAGACGTAACAGTGCCCAAGGAGCCTGCTGCGCTGGAGTTCAGCTATTAAGCGGCCTTGTTCCAGATTAGTTATTCTGGAGATCCAGACCTGGAAAATCTGTTTCAGAAGGAGTAACGTCATGCACGTGAAGCTGTCGTTTTTGCTGTTGGCCATAGTGGGAGTTGCGCTGCCGGTATGGCCGGCCAAAGGCAGTCTCTACGAGGAGAGCTTCGACCGGGAGCCGGCGAATTGGGAAGGGGTCAACAACCGCAACACTCACTTCGCCTCCAAGACCGTCACCCAGGACTTCGGTTACAGCGCCTCCACCAGCTACGCCGGCGGGCAGCCCGGTGAGGTTGGCGGCAAAATCAACCCTGCCGGCGAGGCGGCATACTACGGCTACCGCCTGCCCAAGCCACTGACCATAGATGATGCGAGCAGCGCATCAGGAAAAATCCTGGTTGCGCGCGGCCCCGGTCACTTCTTGCTGGGTTTTTTCAACGCCAATACGCTCAACGAGTGGCGCACACCCAACACTTTGGTCGCGCGCATCAACGGTCGAGGCGAAGGATTCCACTGCCACGTGGAATATTGTACCAGCCGCTGGCGGTGCGAGGCCGGCGTGATAGGCGAAATCGTCCGCGGCCAGCGAATCGAGGCCAAAGAGATTCCGGGCGGTCAGGTTTATGAATGGCAGCTCACCTACGACCCCAAAGGCGCCCAGGGCAGTGGCCTGCTGACCTTTATCTTAAACGGCAAGATTGCCACCTGCCCGATTGTCAAGGAGCAGCGCGGCGACGGCGCTACGTTCACACACTTTGGGCTGCTGCCGGTTCTCAAAACTTGGGACAATGCCGGCGAAGTCTGGATCGACGACGTGACCATCAATGAAAAGCGATTTGATTTCAGTAAAGACCCCAAGTGGGAGCATCTCAACAACCACCGTACTTACCAAACCAAGGACACCCGGCCTCGTTTCGACTTCGGCTGGAGCCCGACCCACTGGGCGGGCGGAAAGTCCGCGGGCGAGTTGGGCGGCCTTATCTTCCGGGGCGACTGCCGTGAGTCGCACCGCTTAGCGGCCTACGGCGCCCGCCTCTCAACGCTGACCCTCAATACCCCACTCTACGCGAGCGGCAAGGTCTGCATGACACGCAGCGTTACGGACAGCACAGCGTCCATAGGATTTTATCACTCGACCTGGAGCCTGCACTCCAATCCCAGGCAAGACCAGAGCATCCCAATGGACTACCTCGGCATCAACATCGAGGGACCGTCGTCCGAGGGCTTCTTCTTCTATCCCGTTTACCGGGTCCATGGTGATGTGGCCAAGGCGCTGGGCAGCAACTTTGGGAAAGCCCCGCACATTTACCCTGACCGCAAGGTCCACAACTGGATGTTGCGGTACGAACCGGCGGGGGCCGGTGGCCGCGGTCAGATAACCGTCAGCTTGGACGAACAGACCTGTACGTTGGACCTGGAGCCTGGCGCCAGGAAAATCGGCGCATCGTTCAACCGTTTCGGCATCTGCACACCCTGGATTGACGGCAACGGTGTGACGGTCTTCTTTGATGATATTCAATACACCAGCAGCGCAGCGGAAAGCGGCGCGAATCCTGTGTCCATCGCCGGAGATGAGAAGATTCGGGCGCCTTGAAATTAGGGCTGCTGCTGAACTTTGGCGGCAGCTCGTTGCAGTATAAAAGGATTGTTAACTGATATTCCTGAATCTGTTAAATCTGTGCAATCCGCCATACGTGGTGGCGGACAAGTCTGTGGTTGGTATTTTATAATTGGAGTATTCTGAATATGGAATGTAAAAAGGAGCAGAATCTTAAGAGCTGCGGATGCACATATCCGGGGTGCGAGAGAAAGGGAATGTGCTGCGAGTGCCTGAGATATCATTTATCGAGTAAGCAGTTACCCGGCTGCTGTTTTCCACCTAACGTTGAGAAGACCTACGACCGCAGTTTCAAGGCCTTTGTCAAGGCCTGGGGCCTGTGACGGCACGCCGTCGATTTTCTATTTACTCGCAAATTTCAATCTGAAGCGCAACGCATAGGTTTGCTCCAGAAGACCTCTGTCGGGGTCCGATAGTTCAAACATTTTCGTGGGCGATTATTTAATAATTCTACCACTCTGTCAAGTTCAGTTTGGC